>Ga0126342_10017694_pt1 | contig 12302 bp, 13 predicted proteins | sample Cyp1metagenome_FD_92528 | JGI IMG/M metagenome (GOLD analysis project Ga0126342, IMG submission 92528) | Coral microbial communities from Lord Howe Island, Old Settlement Bay, Australia - Cyphastrea 1 metagenome | ecosystem: Host-associated > Invertebrates > Cnidaria > Coral ... | reverse complement strand
GGCGGGCAGGGATCCGTGTCTTTGAAGCCATTCTGTGCTGCAATCACGACAGGGTCGTGGATTTGGACGTGGCCGTCCATTTGGCATCCGTTTTGGCCAGACGATCGTTGCCGACCGCTGGAGGGGAAACAGTTGAGCGCTTGGGAGCGCGTGCAGTTGAAGGTGGAGCTACCCCACTTACAATATATTGTATGTGTTATATATATATACGTATGTGTATATATATCATATATATATATGAGCCCACTCCACGGATCGCCACCCCCCTCCCCCATGCAGCTTCGCATGGGATGCCACCATCCATGTGGCACCACACTGAGGCCACGGGCAGAGCGCGCCCGCAGCAGCTCCAGCTCCAAGCGACGCACTTCCTCCTGGACCATGGCGCCGAGGGATTTGAGTGGCTAAAATCTGATAAATTCCATCCTTTCATAGATGGCAAGTGTTTGAAAATCTAGTAGCTCGCATGTATCTAAGTATCATCTACCCTCTGGTAATTTAACAGTTTGCTATTGAAAATGGCCCAGTCGAAATAGTGGAATTTCCCATTAATAGCATGGTGGATCTTTCCATAGCAAAATGTAACAAATTACCAGAGGGTAGTTGATTTGAGTTGGATTCCAGCGGATTGATTTTTTGACGTCGTGACTTGGTTTTATTTTTTGAAGGGGTATAACCAACCCCCAAATTGTTCTACCCTACCATCGACGAATGGCTCTAAGGAGCTGACAGTTCACCTTAGCTATATATATATATAATATATATATATATATAATATATATATATATATACTTATATATATATACTTATATATATATACAAATATATATGTATATATCAAGGATATAGTAGCTGGGATGCTTATCCAACTATCCAACAAGGGTATATGCCGAAACGACCGGATGCCAGAAACCCTAGCTAGACCATTTCGAGGATCCCTAGGTCAAGGCTTTGAAAGGCATTGGTGACGTGGAGTGGACACGACAGCAGTTGGTGCTTCCCCAACAAAAAGTGTGAGAATCATCATCCCAACCGGGAATTTCAGGTTTTCCAGGCTTTTTAAACAAACTGAGTCATCATGGTGCCATGGTGGTGCCCCTTACCCTCTGGTAATTTAACATAGCTATTGAAAATGGCCATAGAAATAGTGGATTTACCCATTGAAAATGGTGGATCTTTCCATAGCTATGTTAGTTTACCAGAGGGTAAAATGAAACCATGGCCAAAACTCCAAATTTTCCATGGCCATCTCCTGCAGCTCGACGACAACAGCCTCCCTTTGTGACACCGGAAGCGCAGGCTTGGTCCGAACCTGCCGGACGTTCGAGTTGAGGGGACCATGAAAAATCTATAAACAAACTTAAAATATTGTACCCTTTGGCTATTTAACAGTTCGCCATGGAAAATGGATGTCCCATAGAAATAGATGGTTTACCGTTCTTAATAGCATGGTGATTTTCCATGACTATGTTAGTCATAACCAGATGGTAGATTCCCCAAATGGTGGATTTACCAATGGGAAAATAGAAAAACATTGAAAAGCATTCTTCAGCAAAATCCAAGGGGTGGCTTGAGGAAAACTTTTACGGGAAAACCCTGGTTCAAAAACCATCAAAAACCATCTTTTTCAGTTTTTCCCGAGAAAATTCCCTTAGGAAGCAGTTCTGTTCAATTCTGGGACACAACAGTATGAAAAATATGAAACTGTCTGCCTGCATCTGTTGCCAATCCTGCCAATCTTCTATGTGTCGACTTCACTTTTCCCACCTGCTTTACTGATTCACAGAAGCGGAGGGTGGCGAGTGAGTCCTCGCGGCACTGCTCATGTCAAAATCATGCAAGATCCAAGGGGAGAAAGAAATGCGAAAATTTGAGAATGAAACGATAACGCGCAGTACAATACTTGGAGAGTTTCTTTGCTTGATGATACAAGACTTGTGAAGATAATACAAAACCCTGCAAAGATGCTGAAACCCCTATTTCAACGCAGTGAGTGACACAAAGCATTCTTCAACTGCTCTCCTCAAAAGCACTCTGGGCAGGAGAAATCGTGCCAACCACTGCTGTGTGGGAGTTCCTAGGTACAGAGCTTGTCACAGCAATCTGGTCAAAAAAGCAAGCAAACTGATAAAAAATCCACAGGTATCCACAGGTGTTGAATCTTGCCACCAGATAGCGACAGTCTGCACTTCTCATGTTTCTAGGTGTCCCAGACCCAGCCAAGGCATGTCCCAGCACCATAGTCAGCTTGGAGTTCCTGAAGAAATCCCAACTGCAGTTCCCAGGCCTTATTCCCAGGCCTGGCCTTACATGGGGGATTTGATGATGATTTGATAATGCTGATTCCATGGTATTTTTTTTATGGTGATTTATTTTATGGTGATTATGGATGATCATGGGGGAGTGATTATGGTGACCAGATTTTGATGGTGATTTGATGGATTTTGATGGTAAGTTTTTCTTGATTCATGGCAAAAGTCGAAATGGCAAGAAATCCTTCAGTTTTTCCAGTTCCAGTTGCACCACGCCTGAAATGGTGCCATTGGCTTCCCTCTTTGCCTCACAAGTAGACTCTTGATCAAGAGTCCATGGAGCATGATTTTTTGCATTCCAAAAAGGACAGAAACCTTTGGAACATGAGCTTTCATGGAAAATGATTGTTACATATTGTTACAGGTGTTACATCTCTTCTATTCCTCCTCCCTGAAAGTTGCTGAAAGTTGCTATCACTCAAGTCATATCGACTTAAAGCCGCCGCGAGCCTCCCGCCCCTGTCTTTTCAACCTGACGGAGCTTGGGGGAGAATCAAGTTTGCCCTCGCGGGTTTCATGGGGCGTTTCGCTGCCCTTAAGGATACCTTTTTGTGCCTTTTATCAGCATGGGACACTCCAGGGTCCACACAAAACTGCGACTCTTGAGCCACACAAAACATGACAACACGTATTGGTCAAAAATTAAGGCGCAGGGCGGGCTCACAAATGTTCTGGTTGTTTAAGTAAACCATATCATTTTGAGGTACTCTTATAACCCCAACCCTGTTTCAAGCAACGATGTCCTCACATGGGCAAATTTGTTCGAGGTTGGTTTCGAACAGCATCTACCAACCAAGGCTATGAACAATGATGATGGCTACCCCTCCATAAATCAACTAACAAGTGGGGGTGTTGGGGCATGTCTGTTTATATCATGTTATACCGACCTAAGTTATAACCAACAAACTTGGGGCTCCTACAAACCAAAACTGGCTTGAACAAACAACTGGGAATCAAACCAGATTTTTTGACTTACAAAAATGTGGGCAGTGGGGATTGATGGCATGTAACTCCTACAACTCCCTTCCCCGGAAGCGCATAGCACCTGTGAAGCAGCAAGCTCCCGCACACAACGGGCCTTGGACCATTGGAAGTCGACCAAATGGATCAGCAAAAAATGGGTCTGGCCGGAGTTTTGAGCTTGGCATTGGGTCAACATTGGGTACAGAGGGCCCAAGTAATTAAATTGTTGATGATGATGATGATGATGATTCAATACTATTGTAAATAATACTCAATAAGACTAAATAATACTGAATAATATGATTATACTAAGTCATACTAAATCATACTAAATCACACTAAATAATTCTAAATCATACTGTATAATCATACTAAATCATACTAAACAATACTAAATCATACGAAATCATACTAAATAATACTAATCACATTAAATCATACTAAATGATAATTTTAAATAATACTAAATCATACTGAATAATGCTAAATAATACTAATAAATACTAATAAATACTAGAAATTATATGGGTTTTACTGGAGTCTTCGAATCAGCCGCTCCACTTGCCCAGAGGTTGAGACCAAATGGAAGAGTGATCGGTTGATCAAGGTAAGCTCCTGGCGGCCCCTTGGGATCCCGTCTAAGAATTGATGGGCGGAAATTGGAAATTCGATGATAAATGTAGACTATTGGCTAGATGATACCCATTTAATCAACCAATTGGTTACCTCATAGGGGGAATTATATGGAATTATAAGCTATCTATCTATAATACTATTGAAACATATTGAAACTATTGTAGACTTTCCTTTTTTTATCAACCCACTTCGAGCAGCTCCCAATGCCTGTTTTTGGAACCTTTTTAGCACAACCTTTTCGGGCACCCACCAGGATTTTGGGTGATCCTTGAAGCGTTCCGTGCGGCACATGGAAAGACGCTCTTGCTCACGTCCAGCGAGGTCAACCAGCATGATGCTGACAGATGCTGACGCGACGAATATGGGTGTGTCTGAAAATGTTGTGTACCCCTTTTTACCCAATGGTTTTGCTGATCATTATCCCTATTAAATGGCTATTTCATTGGGAATATACCCTATTTTCAGACAAACCCATATCACACCCTTGCAAGTCATTTCGGAATGAAGTTGGGGTTTACACTTAAATTTGCTCTCGCAAAAGTAAACACAAAGCAACATAGGCGAAAATATGAATTGCCATGCCGCATGCCATGAGTGCAACAACATTACCGAGAAGTACGTCACGTTTGCGAGTCAAAGTCTGGCTTGTCTTGCCAAAGGATGATGTTGCCAACTTCGTCAACAAGGCTAGATCAAACTAAAAGAGAATGGAGGGGAGGATACATCCAACGCCACTATCGAAATACAGCAAAGAATTGATCATTTAGGCAACCTTGCCATCCGATTCGCACTGGGTGGAGGCCTATTGCTGGATTGCGACCGCTCCATACGCAGGGAGAATATTGCGTGGGACCTCACAAAAATGCACTGGCGAGAGAGAATTTGAGGCAGTGAAGCCAAACGTGGATCACGGTAGTTTCGCTCCTCTTTGGACATCTTGCTGCATTATCACGCTGATTATGGGGCGGAATGAAATTTTGACTCATGACTGTCTGGAAGGAAAAACGAACCCCCCAAGGCCCCACAAAGTGCGCGTTCTGTCAAGTACTGATGGAACATTCTCACCAGTGCTGTCATTCCCTTTCCGCCTTGAGGAGCATTCGTTCAACATGGTCGCGGCAGTTGTTCTGACCTACAGCGACTAAGTGTTCAAAAAAATGGCCAGAAGGGCCAATCTGCCAAAGATCCCAAAGTGTTCGGCAAAAAATCGTCCAATCAACCCATCTTCTGTGCTTCTGAATCCATGCCTGCGACCCGAAACTCACCAAACGAAGCACCTGCAAAAACCATGAGGATATTTGCGCTGGGAGGTCGTCAGATTTCGTCAGTTAAATTGCTTTATATAAGCTATTTGAACTGCTCTTCTTCATCTGGCATTGAAGTGTATCATGTGGCGCACTGCATAACACTCAGAGCTATTCCGTAAATGGTCAAGAAGTTGCACAAGCCGTACAAGCCAACGGTTTCTGTTCTCACAGAAACTTGTGTCTTGACAGCCTTGATCATCTTGATCAGCCATAGAAATAGTTGACTTACCCATTAATAGCATGGTGATTTCCCCATTGAAAATGGTGATTTACCCATTAAAAATGGTGGATCTTCCCATACACATCAGCACACAAACATCAGATGATCATACCTCGTCCACGTCTTCACATGGCACTTCTTCCACCTGTGGCTGTGATTCACCCGCAGAACGGAAGACGCGACGACTCGAGTTGGCAACGGTGGTGGTACCCGGCCTAGTAAACGTTGCCACATTTTGCTATGGAAAATCACCATTTTATAGCTGGGTAAATCAACTATCAGTGATTTTATAGGTGGGTAGTCATCAACTATTTCGACTAGGCCATGGCTTCAATAGCAAACTGTAAACGTTTACCAGAGGGTAATGGTTGATTGCGACTCATCCACAGAGACCTAAGCTGCAGAAATGTGAATGTGATACGCATGAAACCTAAGCTGCAGACACCAGCAACAAAGGCACCGAATCGTGGATGGAAGTGCACCTCGGCTGCTCTGGCAGAGATGTTTACCCCAGACATCCGAAACATACTCTGCAGAAGCCTACACAGTTCAAGAGGTTCAATGCACCATCAAAGGTGTTCTAAAACAAGGGGATCACTCACACACATTGACTTACTTGATGTATCTTGATGTTCTCTTTTCCAAAATCGCCCATAAGATGTTGGGTTTTGCCTGTGAATTGCAAGCTTCTTTAGTGAAAAACTGAGGTCGTGGCCGTGGTTTTGCTTTGTGACCGCACATTTTGTCGAGGCCTTCGTGATGTGAAATTAGCAGCTACTCTGAGACTAAATGGATTCCACCGTCCATGGGCTGGGAAGTCAGAATAAATCATCATAGAATTTAGATGAATTGAGTATCTGCTCAAATACCACACTCACAGTCGAAAACATGGCATGCCAGAGCTCCCGTGCTGGCCACCACTGCCACCATCCTGCATCAACCAGTGTAGTGTCACTCCCAAAGTCTTTCTTGGGACTTGGTTGACGTCCTCCACAAGTTTTTGATACTCAGATTCCCAATCTTAAATCATAAATCCTAACATGAAATATCTCATGAAAAATGAAACATATTTCATCATATTTCTGGGAATAAAATACTCAATGTGACTATGATTCAAAACCCTGGTACCCTTCTCTTCACCCCTGAAAAAAAGCTAATCATCCATCCCCCACATCCTTGTTTCAAAAAAAAATGGGGGGGTGGCAAAGTCATCCTTAAAAACGCTGCTTGTAGATTTGTTAATAAGAACACCACTATGCCATTGGTTTACCCAACTTGATGTCCTTTTGGAAAAAATGGTATACCATCTATCATCCTTTTCCTGTTGTTAAAGGGGTTTCTGAAGAAACCCTCTATGAAAATCAACCCATGGGAAAACATCTATGGCTTTAACCAGGCTCGCCCCAACGAAACCGCTTGCCCCGCCCCGCTCCTGCCAGGCTGGTGCTTCCTTCGGCAGCATCGGCGCTAGAAGGTCGCGCACACGCTCGTTGTGGAGCTGGGCAGAGGTCCGGGCAGAGGACCCAACGGGGCGTATGGGCCATGGGATATTCTATGGCCATCTATGGCAGTGACGGATGGCAGGACATTGACTTTAGGACCTGAACATACCTGAGCCAAAGATTCAGATTTTGAACAGGTGCGGATTTTGACTGTCAATCCACATGGCTAGAGGCCTGGGTGGAGTCCGAACATGAGGGAAAATGTCAAGGACTATATAAAGAAAAACATGTTTTTAAAAAAAGTAAAGACAATAAAATGTCTGACCTGAACTGCCGGAAGTTGGAAGTCATTGTTCCTGGCTGCCAGGTCCAGAAGTGGCCAAATCTGAATTTGCCTCTTTTTTTGTGGTTGCTTGGGAAAGCCCTATTTTTGCATCAGACCACATTCGACATACTAGTACCATCTAGTACCACTGGTGGTGCTCCATGATTTTCACAGGTCAGTGATACAATACGACCCCAGCGCAACGGACCTCGTAGAAGGATGCAATACAAACAGTGTCTGGCTCCTGTGCTGCTGCGATCTGCCTTATGTTTTTTGGAAAAAGCTACCAACAGCAAAACGCTGGCCTGCTCGTATCAATAATCACTGGAATATCAAGTATATCAATCGAAAGGAGTGATGCAATATCGGTAGATATCGGTGGACACGTAAAATCTATATGGATCCCAGTGCCCCACTTCATATATACTTCTTCTGACTTCGGAAGCACTGTTCGGAACCACTCTATGAGTCAACATCTCCAGGAGTCCATCATAGCCAGGGCAAGAACCTCCGGGCCCATGTGGTCCTCTTGTCGCAAAGCTGCAAAAATTGCTTCAAGTGTCCGTGGAATCAATCCAGAACCTGTCGTCACCTTGCAGGATCGTACACGGCACAATGAATGAAGCACCCAGCGTCTCGCCAACTCTCAAAGCATGTGGCACCTCTGCCCAATCCCTGTACAGTAACTCCGGGCCTCCATATTGAAGGCGTCATCAAGTGGCCCCTGCACAACCATTGCGGAAATATGCCAAAGGTCCAGCTGCAGTCCGAGGACTTTCTTGCAAGGCTGATCACAGCGGGCACGGCAGAGTATCCCTTTGTTTCCACCTCTTCTATTCCATTTTTGAGGTCAAAATCATTCCACCCTCGCTGGTAGTGCAAAGGGTGTGCATTCCCCTTCCGAAGCCTTCCTGAAAAATCGCCAAGCGACTCTCTCCAAGGGCGTCTGCACCAGCTTCTCTTTCATCGGCGTCCGCGGTGTGCTGCTCGTGCCTTTTTGTCGAAGGGCATCCTCAGCAGTTGCTGGGTCTGAAAACCGGGTTTTCATCGCCAATCTATGGCTATTTTAATACGGAAAATCAAGATAAACCAGCAAAATGTTGATGGATGTTGATGGTAGATTATCAATCTCCCGGTTCCAATGGCAATTTGGGGTATGCCCTGTTCTTGGACTCCACTTTTGGTGACAAGTCTAAGCTGCATATGTTATGGGATGAACGAATCCAGGCCCCTTCCCCTTTGCTAGAATAAGACTTCGTTTACCCTTGATATGGATTCAAGTCCCCGAATGACGCAATGCCTCTCGCACTGTCGGTTGAGTCGCAAACTTTGGGATTGAAAAAGTCATACGGCCTATTTCGATGGCATCCAGTTTGATCCTGTTTGCCATCTAGCGGTGAAAATATGCCACTTGGTGCGAAATCGAAGTTTCAACAAAAAAAGGCACAGCTCTATTTTGGTGACAAATTCAAAAAACATCAACTTCAGGATGAAGATGAACATAGATGAACACAGATAAAGAACTGGTTTCACCAAGGCACAGAAGTGATGGAGGTGGCACAAGGTGACAGCTCATCAGGGACATCAGTTGTGAACCTGCAGGATTTCTGGGGTTTGATTCTGGTGATACCTGGGGCATGTGGAGCATTAATGGGGATTTTTCTCGAAACCAGTGAGAATCAAAATTGCTGGGTTTTACGGATGTTTATCTTCAAACAAAAAATAAAATAGTATTCATATGTTAGTATTGATCCATGGCCATATGAGGATATATGAGGTAACACCTCTCTGGATTCTTGGATTACCAAAAATCGCTGCCAGTTAGGCTGCTATGGAGATCGAATTTTTTTGAGGACACAAGGGCTGAACATCTTGGTTCTCTGACTCAGAGCCCATCATCGTGTAGGTCTTGCCAGAGCCTGCAGTGTTTCCCACGTTCTGCATTATGGTGCATGAAATTCGAATGCCTCAGAACCTATCAAATTTATCCAATTTTTGTGCGTTTTTCCACTTCATATTGTCCCTAGGGATCTCAAGAGATCCCTAGGGTATTTACATTAAACCATCCATTTTGGAGAGCTGATGAGATGGTTTGAGCCACCCCCATTTCTGTGTCAAATCCCACGCTGGTCACAGCCCTCCTGTGTGGCCGTAGGCCAGCATGCAGGTGTTGTAGCCTCGGTCTGGTGGAGAAGGCCAAAAAAATCCAACAATACATGCGTTTGTCTGAAAATAGGGAACCCCTTCAAAAAAAATGGGTTGCCCCTCATTTCTGCTTAAAATTACCATAACTTGGGCTATAATTACCCCATTTCCAAAGTTGAACAACCAAAGTGTTGCCTTCCACAGCCACAGGGTTCCACAGCTCTAAAATCCGAGCCCCGAGCCCTCTGCGGCTTTCCGCACAAGCTCGGCTCCTAGGGCCTGTCATGCCGTGCATGAAACTAGGCTATCCCGAAATCTACTGATTGATTTCCATTTTCCCTTGGGTGTCCCCGATTTGACAGCAAACCCAAATATCATATTTTTGGCTTTATATATATATAAAAGCGTCTCAAAGTGACACATGACTTCTAGCGCTACTCTCGCCGCACTCTTTTTCCATTCTCTGCCTGTCAGTCTTTGTTCAACTGCTATCCTCAGGTTTGCCTTGGATCGGTCACTCTGTGACATGCGCACAGCCCCAGACCAGTGTCCACTCCTGGTCAGAGCTGCCTGGTCACCCCAGGCTGGAACTTGCTTCTATCACCCATCGCCCGGTAAACGGGAGGGTATATACTCTCCTGGTCACCCCAGGAGGGTATCCCCAAAAAGAGGCTGCGCACTCGCCTGCCTAGCAGGCACCCTGTCCTCGACGGGCTTCTCCACGGGAGGCCGGCTCTTAGGGTTGGATGGAAGGGGAAAAAAAACAATGAATGCTATTTTGGGTCAACTCCCACTTGAGCCAAAATGTGGCATTCATTAGCTCACTTAAAGATGACACATGCACACCCAAAGCCTGCCAAGCTCAATGCATAAATATATATATATATATCCCGTGATATCCCAGTATATCCCCATCATATCCTTGATATATCCCCATTGCGGCTGATAAACATCCCCTTTTTTCGTTGGTTCAATTATGTTAATTACCCTCTGGTATTCTAACATAGCTATGGAAAATGACCCATTTACTTCGATGGTTTCCACAGAAAGAAAAAATGTGGTGTTTCATGGCTATGCAACAAATTACCAGTGGGATCCAGAGGGTAAATCCTGATGTTTGATCATACGGTGGATGGCTGCGAAATCCTGCACCAGTTGGTATATGGTTTATCCCCACCAAAAAAAAAAAAAAAAACATTATTTACAATGTTTCATAGTTACCGTTTACGGTTGCCAACTGGTGCAGGATTTCGCAACCATCCACAGTATGAAGCCATCGCCTGGAAGACAGCTTCCTGCGAGCCATCCATGTGACAGCTATCCCTGGCCGCAACAGCGCTGCTGGGAAGCCCCATGTAATGTCCATAATTCAGATATGAACATGATGATATGGGTGGTTTTATGATGATTAAAATCATTTGATGACAAAAAAAACGAGATGTTTGATGATTTTGGATGATTTTCCTAACATTTTTCGACAAAACTCACGTGTACCATCCAGCGTCGTTCGCGATGGCCAAACGTGACGGGTCAACTCAATGCTACTGCCTCAGAGTGATTTTTTTGATTCGAAACAAGACTTTTCTCAGGGTCATTGAAAGGAAAAGAGCAAACCCAGTGAGTATGATCATTTTCAACAAACAAACATATAATAGTAATAGTTATAATGATACTGTAGTAATAATATGTAGCAATAATGACCATGTCCAATTGCTGAGGTTCGTGCGGACAAATTGACTGCCAGTACTCCTCCAAATGCAGAGGCAGATTCAAATCGCATCGATGCTGAAAGAAGTCATGCAATTCCAGGCTGCGCATGACTTTTTAATTCGTGCCATAGTCAAGTTACATGGATAAATATGAGGGTCCTGGTTATCCCACCATCATGAAATGGATGCCTTACAATGGCTATGTGCCCCTTTGGAATTGCTATGTACCCCTTTGGGAAAAATCACCCCCTGGTTATCCCGCTCCTTTCGCTCCTTTCTGGGAGCCGACTGTCAAGCACGTGATCCACCAAGAAACATCTCTCCTTGAGACCAGCAGCTTGGGGCCCTCTTTAAGCAGCACTTGGATGTGCATCCCACGTACGTGTCGCTGGGTGTGTGTGTGTGTGGTGTAGTCATGTGATGTAATTTATGTATGTATATCATGACATATTGTGTATTGTGCTATACGAGTATTGTGATATGCTATGGTATACTATGTAATATTATGTTGTGTTGTGTTATATTAGGATATAATATGATATGTTATGATACATTAGGTTATGTTATGTTATCTTATGATACAATATGACATCTTATGTTATATTGGGTTGTATTGTGCTATATGTTGTTGTATTATGTTATAGTTTGTATTTCATATCATGTTATGTCTTATTATGATGTGTATATATATATTCATCAATGAGCTTTGGGCTCATATTCAAAGGGATCATATTCAGAAATGAACTAGGGTAAAACAATGGAATTGTGAAGCAAGACTGCAGAAAATGAAAGGAAATCTGCCTCGGCGCCCCAAAAATATTTCATTGTATTTTTTTATTTTTTTATTCTTTTCATTTATTTTCTTTGTTTATTTGTTTTTATGTGTTTCTTCTTTTCTGTTTTCTATGTTTTCCTATGTTTTTCATTTTTTCAAGTTTTTCTCAGTTCTGGAAGGTAATTGAATAAATAATTGAAGGAATATCCAGCTGGCTATCCACAAGATGTTTTTTCCATTATTTTGATTTTTCTAACTATTTTTGTTATGTTTAATTATTTTTGTATATTTTTAGATAGCTTCCATTATGTTTCCTCGATTGTAAGTATTTTTGCTTATTTGTTACTTTGGGGGTTAAAAGTGGTCACCTGCAGCACCCCATAGGCTGCAGCACGGATTTTTCTTGAGCCATCAGAAGTAGCGGAGCGTTTAGCCATGTACATGTCATCCTGAGTGCAGGGGCCATGC
>Ga0126342_10017693_pt1 | contig 12304 bp, 14 predicted proteins | sample Cyp1metagenome_FD_92528 | JGI IMG/M metagenome (GOLD analysis project Ga0126342, IMG submission 92528) | Coral microbial communities from Lord Howe Island, Old Settlement Bay, Australia - Cyphastrea 1 metagenome | ecosystem: Host-associated > Invertebrates > Cnidaria > Coral ... | reverse complement strand
GTCCTGCGCGAGGAAAATAAGAACGCTGTCCGCATGCCATGCACTGAGATCGCCCGGCGCTATCAGCATTACTGGTACTACAGACAAAAGGGATAATCCAGAACAAGGATCAATTTGTTCACATAATAGATTGTGATGGTAGATGGTAGATAATAGATTATGGACAGTAGCAGATAATAGAAAATTATGGAGTAGCAGTCAACCAGCGAAAATAATGGATAATTGATTGTAATATAAACGGATATATAACAATAGATTTTGATAGATAATGATAAGAAAAATATGATGATAGTTAATGACACAATGCAAAATAATAGTGAATAATGATTGATTGATACAAAATCGTGATAAATAATAGTAAATAGCAACGATAATGATGGTGATGATGATGCTGATAATGATGATAATGATGATGGTGAGGATCATGATGGCCATGATGATCATGGCGATGATAATAGAAACATGAGATGTGATTGCGATTGAGACCCTTCTTTATTTAAATGGGATGATATCTATTTGGTAGATTTTGAGCCAGCATAATGTCTTGATATGGATTTCACAAAGACATTTGGTTGAACTAACCAGCAAAAACGGTGGGAATATGATCGGAATGTACTGGTATATGTTTTCACCAGATTGAACAGATTGCAATCATACCATTGAATTATGCATTATTCACATTGCAAGTTTTGATTATTCATATCCCAAGGTATTCATATTTGTTATAGTAATTGATTCCAAGTTGTTTTCTTGAGAATTACCCTCTGGTTATTTAACATAGCTATGGAAAATGGACCATTTATAGAGGATTTCAATGATGATGTACCTATCCAAAATGGCGATTTTCCAGTTCGCTACGTTAAATAACCAAAGGGTAAATCCCATCAGATCCCCACCATAAAATCCAATGAAAAATCTCATTAAAACCCATTTTTTTTAAACCCAATGGTACCCCCCAGGCCCGGTATCACATTCATTGCTTGTCAATCTAGGCCGCAGGTATCTCTGATCCTGTGCAACAGGATCATCCCATTAGGTACCAGGACGGCCAAAGACGGTTAAACGACGGCTTTGGAAAACGGTCAGGTTTAAGAATGGTTAATGATGGTTAGTAGTGGTTAATGTATGGTTAATAGTGGTTAATAGTGGTTAATAGTGATTCATAGCGTTTAATGATATATATATACATATATCCCTTCAGCCAAGTGGGTGTGTCCATAGTTTTTTGCGGGATCCCCAATAGCTGCTTGGTTTATGGAACATCCGATCTATAAATGGATGAGAACTAGGGTACGAGCCCAGCCGTTAGGAAACCTCCGTATATAGACCATCTACATATGGCTGATTACAGCCAACAAGAATCTTCAGGGAGAATACAGGGATACAGAAAAATCTAAAATCCAAAACCAGCTACCCTTTGGTTTCATCAAACATGGCGATAAAGTCGTTCAGCTAGCCATGTGTGATTGCAGGAGGTTGCCAGCATTATTTCAGTATACCCTCTGGTTATTTAACATAGCTATGGAAAATCCCTTATAAATGGAGGTTTTAATGGGAAAATCATCTATAAATAGACCATGTTTCATAGCTATGTTAAATAACTAGAGGGTATTGTTCTTGAAAACTGATCAGATTCATTACATCCCATGAAAGAAAACCATCTAAACTCATCCATTGATGCGAAAAAAAACTCATCCTTTCTCCAGTTGAAAAACACCATCCAAAACCATCTAAATCCATCAGTTATGTCATATCTAAATTCAACTAAAACCATCTAAGTTCAACCAAGTTCAACCAAAAATCTCATGGTTTTCCCTCTAAATTTATTTCTCTTTGAACAGCTTGGAGTGGAAAACCCCCACCTAAACTGTCACCAAAGTCACTTGGAAGTCACTCAGGTGAACACGTTGGAGAAGCGGGAAGCCGCCGCCTCCAAGGGCGCCGCCATCTTGGATTTGGTGCAGAGATATCGGGAAAAGGCGCGACCATAAACGAACGCCGAGGGCGGGAGAATTTCATGAGTTTTTGGTTGATGGGAGAATTCATTCTATAACCAAGGGGGATATGGTTGAAAGAAATGGTATTAAAAAAATGGTGATTTAATGGAAATTGAATGGTTATGTGTATGTGTATATATATATGGTTATTGAATGGTTATAATGTGGGAAAAACCATGCCATAAAACCGCCCATGACTTGGAATGGTAACCATACCACATACTTATGGGGATTTGGGGGATGGTTTATGGCATTGTTTTACCCACATGAATGGGATCCTACTTCTGACTAGGGGGCACCACCTTGTATTTTCTTGCCAAAAACAGAGATAGGATATGAATAATGAGATATAATGGGGAATTATTGGGAACATATGGGGATAAAACGGGATGCCGATATATGGGAATATATGGGAATATATGGGAATATATGGGAATACATGGGGATAAGATGGAATAGTCATACCCCAATATTGGGGTAGTTTAGAATATAGCTGTTTAATGGGGATACAATGCGGACATATTAAGAACTAATGATGGGAGATATATGGGGATATAACGGGAATCCTTTAGGAATCTATGGGAATCTTGAATGCGAATGTTGAATGGAGAGACTTTAGCATGTTATGATATGTTATGGAAATCTGTTGATTTGAGGTATCATGGGGACATATTATGATTATTATGAAGTATTGATATGTAACGAATATTCAGGCTAATAACTAGACATATATATATATATATATACCATTTGGTTATGACTAACATAGCCATGGAAAGATCCACCATTTATAGAACCTATTAATAGCATGGTGATAATGGGTGGATCACCAATAGCTTGGACCCGGCCCGCACTCTCCGCATTGTGGCATTGCGCACTATGGTGGCACCTACTAGGAAGTTTAAATTCACCGCCTAGTGCTGCCTAGTGATCTTGTTTATCAGAGGTAAAGCTAAAGTTGGATGCAGAATTATGTGCCCTCTGGTAAACTAACATAGCTATTGAAAAGGGCTATTTTTAGTTGACTTACCCATTAATAGCATGGTGGATCTTTCCATATAGTTATGTGAGTTTACTAGAGGGTAAATGATTCCATGATTACGCTTGCATCCAAAGAATCCGTGGAAGGCGGTGTATGGGAGTTGGATTGGATGGAGGGCTGGAGCTGAAGCCTAGTTGCGGGGGTGGAACTTAACAATAATGGGGAGGCCACAAAAATGAAGCTTTTGTTTTTTTTGGAGCAAAAATTGGAATTTTGTCACAAATTTCTGAAAGAACATCAAGCCACAAGTGTGGAACGAGCGGAAAAAATATGGGGGGCTCATCAACAAAATATAGGGACACAACTAATATTTGTCTTTGTTCTTGAGAGTGGCTAGATAGGTTGGGATGGAAGTCGACAACTACTCAGGGGTTTGCTCGTCTTCGTCCAATTTGTGGTATCTAAGAGAAGCAAACTCATGGAAAGGGTTTCCACCGGAGAGTGACCTCGCAATTCGGGGAATACCCATGTTCAATCGGAAAGTATCTGAAAATCCTCTATCAAGTCTATCAAGTGTCGATTTCCGCCACGTTAGATTCTGGAACTGGAATGATTCTGTGTCCAAAACATTTGTATACACCAAAATTGCCATAAACACATACGGATGAATCATAACCCTCGGGATGATCGAATAGCAGGGTTTTGTCTCACCCATCCCATGTCAGTAAGACCTGCAATTCTATATCCCATCCACATATCCTGAAGAATATTAGGTATATTGGCTTATTTACAGGTATTGTTTACATGGTACATGGGTATAACTGCAATTCTATATCCCAATATATCCATGTTTACCATAGGTACCATTAATCATGGAATATTAGGATTGCTTAAATGTATTCCATCGTAGTCCCAAAAAATTGTGGTAAAAATTAGTGCACCTCCAGCAGCCCAGGTAGAATCAGAGTTAAGCGGCAAGTGCCGGGAGGCGGCGATGTCGGATTTTTGAAGCCATGGGCAAAGCCTGAAACTGCTGTGAAATACTGGGGAAATCATGATACACCATGATAAATGCCATGATAAATGCCATGATAAATACCATGATCAACCACTGAATTCTGGTCAGATTCCCTTGATCTTTGGACAACTGCACATCATCATCATCATCATCATCATCATCAATCATCAATCATCAATCATCAATCATCAATCATCAATCATCAATCATGTAGGTGGTATAGGGTATATCAGTATGTCAATATACATTAATATATTCCCATCATCCCTTGATCCTCGTTGTGATCAAAAATGTGCAGGTGCTGAAGATCCTCTTCGAGGAACTCATACCGAAGGCTGGCAGCAGCGAGTCCAAGGTCTTCTATTTGAAGATGAAAGGAGAGATGGGCTGGGGATGGCTGGGCTGGGATGCCATGAAAGGAAAGATAAATAGATAAGGAAAGGCAGTGGATGACAAGGCGGATGACGATTTGGATGACATAAGTGCCAAAAGCCTGAATTGTGAATTGATATATATATATATACATATATTCATATAACTGGATCATTTGTTAAAACTACCTCCCTACTAAGTGGGATGGGTGAGATGTTGTACCATCAGGGAAAGATTAGTTGATGAATCTGTGTTTTGCCTAGGCATGGCTTGTTGTTTGTTGCCAAGGAAATATCCACCATCGTAGATTTGTATGTTAATTGGCATTTCTTTGGCTGAGACCAACGGTTGAAGCAGGTGGTAAGTATGTATATCGCTTGGATCTAGATAGTGTGGGGGATGCAACAAATCAACATGGCTATGGTCGAAGTTTTATCAATTTTTTGGATTGTGTATTCTCATAAGAATAGCCAACACTTTACGGGTCGATTGATACCCCAAGTTTGAGCTTCGAGAGGCTACGGCTACATGGGGGTAAACGACAGCACAATTTTTAGCACTTTGAGGTGTGTATTTGAGTCCCTGACCCATATCACGTTCCATTCTTTCTTGATTCTGTAACAGGCCTGGCTAGTGAAAGATTACCATGTTTACTGGAAACTGGTTGTGGGTCCAAACTGAACAGCCCAGAGACTTGTAGGAGACTACCATCGCTACCTCTCGGAATTTGCCACGGGCGAGAACCACAGCAAATGTGCGCAAGAGGCTGTTTTGGGGGGTGTCTTGTTGGCGATGAATTCATGGGAAACCTTGGATAGGTGCTCTCCTCTAGTACTTTCATCGCCGTGGCATTGGTGGTCAAGTTTCACGAGTTTGTTACCCAAGTTTCACACGTTGAAACGTTTCAACAGTGGAGGACTTTCATCTTTTGCTATAAATGGCTATAAATGGAGATCAAATTCTATATTTTATACTGTGTATATATATATATATGTGTGTGTGTTCACCAAAGAGGCATGAATTTCACGTTTCGCATTTTAGGTTATTCTAGGGATATTCCAAGATGCCTCTCTCAACGTTCCCAATAGTGGCTAGCACTTCTCCGAGCAATTCTCAAGAATCATAGCGATAAATCACCAGTTGTAAGCCACTAATTATGGTTTAAGGCTTACCGGATACCCTCTGGTAAACGTTTACATAGCGAAGTGGAAAATCACCATCTTATAGCTAGGTAAATACACTATTTCGACTGGGGCCATGGCTTCTATGTCGCTATGTATTGACATAACCAGAGGCTAGTAAAATTGCTATAAAATCCCATGAAATCACTATAAATCCCATGGTTTCCGGTCGATTTTCCCACGACGCAGGCGCACGACGCGTACCAAAGCGCCTCCGAGACCGCGATCTCGGAGCTGCCGGCGACGCATCCCGTGCGCTTGGGTCGCTTGGGTTGGATGGGTTGGGTGGGTTTTGAATGATGAAAAAAGGATCTATATGTATTAATTATGGTATTAACTATGGTAAATTACGATAATTTGATTTGATACTGGATATACTGGTTTTTGGGTGAATTGATGATTCATATGCTTGGAATTTAATTGGGATGCGATTAGTTGTTTGCAATAGTCCAATATTATCCAGCCATTTGGCTTTGGGCCAATGATAGGATGTCAGAGTATCATGGTTTGGGATGAGTTTGAGATGGGTTTTATGGAAAATTGGTAAATTGATTATTTGACCATAGTTTATGGTGAATTGATATTTGAATAAGCCAACCATTAAATGTGATATATTTTATTAAACGTATTAAAATATGTGTTTCCCAAAATCATCAATGCTAATAATTCAACAGGATTTCCATTGTAAACCATCCATTCTGGGGTACCGCGTATCCCCATCTCAGGAAACCTCCATATGACATATGGTTGGAATGTTAACCACTGGTGAATCATTAATCCAACGGGAAAAAACATTGAAATATAGCCATCAATTCAACATTCATTAATCAATATAACCATAGAATTAACCATACAATTAACCATCACATGGACATATAACCATATAACCCCAACCATTAATCCAAGAGTTATCCAACCATATTAGGTGGCCTTGAGCCATCGAGAGATGTTTTCAAGCTTCGAGACACTTCCCCATTTTTCGGATGGATGACCATAACTCCCATACCATGTTTGGAACATGGCACATATTATGTTGTCGGAAATTTATGGTATATTCATAGAATTGGATGATGGGAAAATTTACAGGAAACCCCTATATGTGATGGTAAAAACCATGGTTTCCTGTAGATTTCCCTTAAACCAATCCATTGATATATGTACCCAACTAAGTATAATCATATCCCATACCTTGTTTTTATATGGAAAAAAAATGATTTACCAACAGAAACGGAGGGATTTGGGCCCATGAATAATGGGAATGTATGTGGGATGAAATGTAATATACAACAACTTTGATGGTTATTACCCTCTGGTAAACTAACAGTTTGCTATTGAAAATGGCCATAGAAATAGTTGATTTACCCATTAAAAGTTGTGATTTTCATAATCACATGGTGATAATCATATGTGAAAATGGATTGGTTGGAGAGTTAGTCCGGATTTATCATCAACCAAAATAAGATAAAATGGGAAATATTGATATATAACGAACCATACGATAACCCTCTGGCAATTTTAGAAAATCCACTAGAAATTTGCCATGTTAAGTCGGACAATCATCTAACTAAATGAAGAGTTCTTCAGAAAGCCATGTTTATTTGCCAGAAAGTAGGTGGAAATCAGCAGAGCTCATCATGATTTTAACGATCCAAAATTGGATGACGCTGTGTTTTGGATGTTTCTAAAAGAGATGAAAAACTGCCAGGTTTTTTTATGGACACCAGATGGGAAAATGGATGCGATTCCACAGGAGTGGTACCCTATGTTCAGACCTATGTTTAGAGATGGGCAGTAACTTTTCCCATTCATTGGTTGATATACAGATTGTCCAAGTGAAGGGGCTGCCTCCTAGCAAAAACCCAAGGCCTTGCGCTGAATTTCTCGGTGTTTTACTACGAGGTCTTCTCTTCTCCAGTCTCTTAGCAGCCTTTGGTGGGTCGCCGCAGCTGTTTGCAGCCCCTTCACGGCGAGGGTTCGATTGTTGGGTTATGATGGGGATGCATAATTAGGATGTAAAGGAAGATACGGAAGATGCTGGTGAAGATGAGATATCATGGAAATAATGGGATTTGTCTGGATGGTTTCCTGAAATAGGGATACCCGATACCAATCGTCCATTAAAAAATGGGATGTTCTATTTTTTTAACCTACCATTATGAGATACCCCCATGACTATGGAAATATATACCCTCTGGTTATTTAACATAGCCACGGGAAATGGCCCATTTATAGATGGTTTACCTATAAAAAATGGTTGGATCTTTCCATGGCTATGTTAAATAACCAGAGGGTGTATATATATATATAATTACAGATAGATAGATAGATAGATTACCCTCATTTATGGATATATATATATGGATAAATGTTGCAGATGAATCATATTGAATCATGTTGCTTTTCCTTGCTTCGTCGTGCGGCACGACAGATGGGAATGGGATTGGGGGAATCATCCTCAGCCAAGTAATGATAGTCATGGGGATACCCCAATAGCTGGATGGTTTATTCCATGGAAAATCCCAATCTAAATTGGATGATTTAGGGGTGCCCTTAAAATTTTAGGAAACCGCCATTTGTCCAGATCATTGATGACCCCCATTTTTGTCAGTTGCCTACTTCGTTCCAAAATCAGGGTCAGTTTTATAGGGTGACTCAACAACCACCGCCAAATGGAAATTAAAAAGACTATAACTGGGTGAGGTAGGTCCACAGCCACAACATACATATTCTGTGATATCCTGTGTAAATCTATATACTATATGCACTGTTTTATATTAGGCTGACTACATGATTTATACATGTATATTAACATGACTTTGTCTGAAAAAATGGCTGATTAACATTGATTGGCCTCCAAAACAAAATAGCAATCAATTAAATCACCATCAATCACCATTAAATCACCATTAATCGCCATTAATCGCCATTAAATCAGCATTAAATCACCATCAATCACCATTAAATTACCATCAATCACCATTAAATCACCATTAATCACCATTAAATCACCATTAAATCACCATTAAATCACCCTGAAATCACTAGAAAATCACGAGAAAATGATGAAAACCCCATCCTTCCTTGGCGCCTTGCCGAGCGCACCTAGGAGAAGGCCTGTCTTCTGTCGAAGGCGGCCTTCGATGACGCAATGGCCGTCATGGATAGCCTGGACGAGGTGACGGGTGATTCGTTGGAACGTGGCTGGGGTAGCCTGTTGAGCCATGAACAAAATACCCTGGTTACCCTCTGGTAAACATACAAAAAACTCTGGAAAATCACCATTTTATAGCTAGGTTTTTATCAACTATTTCGACTGGGGCCATGGCTTCAATAGCTATGTTAAATGTCAATTGATTGCGAAAAAGGGGATTATACTACCTGGTTTACTGGGGATTAAATCATGGGCCCCATAGGTTTTTCGGAAACCTATCCACCAACTGGTAAATGGATTATTCTCGGTGTATCATAAAAAAAAACATCTGATGTCATCATTTGCATCATTCAAAGAGTTGCAAAATGTATATTTAAATCATGGCTGATTGAAAAATGTATCTATCCAGATCTATTTAAATTTGATGTTCATTGATTTTACAACAATATGTTTTTAGTACATGCTGTTCTAAACTGTTGCCAGATGTGTGAAAGGCTGTGAAATGGCGTTTCGTTTGGGGAGGCGCTCGCGACATCTTCCAATTATGAAGTAATGGGTTGAGATATATTTTTAACAGATATAAATGTTTAAATATAGTTATGAATCTACATCAGTTTGCCAGATGTTAAATCATGGCTTTAAATATATAGTTATTGGTCGATTTAGACCATGATTGATATATGGATAGTTATTGGCTCATAGATTTCGACATAAAAATCGGTTGGTTCCATATGTTGGTCAGTTTCAAAATGGCGCTTCACCTTAAAAAACATGTTCATCCTGGGACGAGCGATGTCGGATCGGCAGGACAGCTACAAAGACAGCGCTGCAACTTGGGACGAGAACGGTGTGTTGTGACTTCACCTGGTCACCAATAAATTGGAGGCTCAACAATGAATTTTACTGGTAAATAGTGTAATATATATATGTATATATAATTATATACATGTAATATATATATACACACACATGTATGTGTGTATGTCTATATAGATGTGGACAAGTCAAGTCTGGCCAGATGTGTCGATACTGTACCTTAAACTTCACATGCAATCCATGGGTCAAACTCAACCACCACCAGCGTGGAAAATTCCTAAGTCGTGGCCATCGCCATGGCCGAGGCAATCATGCAGCTGCTGAGGGATAATTTGACCCTTTGGACCTCCGATATGCAAAATCCCGGCAGCCACTTGGCAAATTCAGCCGTGGACCTTGAAAGAAGACAAGAAGGTGATGAAAGATCAATATATATATGTGTGTGCATTCATATGTAAATATACATGTGTGTATATGTACATAATATATATACATATATATATATACACACATACACACATGTGTATGTAACATGATTACATATGCATACATTTGCACATGTATACAAGTAATATATGTAATATACATATGTATGTTCCTGTACTGCTCGCCCAAATGTTGGGAAAATTCCATATGTTTGCCCCTGAGAGAGTAGTTAAATTTTGTACATTACCCATAAGATCCTTCAAAAAACCTACACAAATCCCAAAAGAAGGGGTTACATTAAATCTATTTGTTTGTGGATTTGTTGGTCATAAGTTATAATCATGGATAATCATGGTTTCCCATAGATTCCTTATAGAAAAAACCAATCATCGTTAGGCGCGGGTGGCGATGGAATGACCATGGAGGATTTCTCCTAGGTGCGAAGCCGCCGCGAACGCGGCTTGGGAAGATTGGTGTTTGTCACCTAGAGGGGGTATAAAATCACCCATGTCCGACTGGTATATTTTAGGATATGTTGGGATATAGACCGACAGAGAGGTAGGTAGGTAAGTAGGTAGGTAGATAGATCGATAGATGGATTGATAGATAGATAGGTAGATAGATCGAACGATAGATAGATAGATAGATAGATACAGTAGATAGATACAGTAGATAGATACAGTAGATAGGTAGATAGATAGATAGATAGGGAAGAGATTCGCCTTCAAGTTATGGGGACATATGGGGATACATTGTATAACCACGGAAAAATCATGGCAAAGCAAAAGAATCATGGAATTGTAGATTCGATATGTGGTTGTGTGTTTCAGAAAATCGGCATCCTATTATTATCAGCTGATCATTGTTTCCCTATGCTGAGGCATTTTGGACGATGGGGAAAACGATGATGAACCACTGGATTTGGGTAAGAGCTGGAGATTTTTTAACCCAGCAAGCACTGCTGTTAGGAACAAGTTGTTCCTGAATGTTGTTGTGTGTATCTATACATTTAAAATCAGTATACATGCATGTTTTTTGCATATCCGCTTCTGTTGATGTTTTTTTCTGCAATGAATAAATGCAACCTTTATGTTGCTCTGGTCATGTAAGTTCCGCCAAGTTTTCGCAGTCAATGTTTGCCTCTTGGACCATTTTGGACCCATGGGCCTAGTATACCTATTGCATCCTATTATTATTAGTATTACTAAATTATGCGTTTGATTATGATTATCATTCTTATTATTTATTATTATGGCTATGATGATGATGATTATTTATAATATATATATATATAGTTACAAACCAAATATATTGAAACATCCATGTGCAGAAACCTGCCCCCCATGAGCGCCCCCTCTGTATGTATATATATATATTATATTTATATATTATATACATATCATATTCCATATATTTATCAACTCTATTCCCCCTTTTTCGGTGGTCGTCATACCGACCAGTGCCTTTTTCGCATTTTCCTCACCGGCAGGGCCTTCGGGGCGCCAAACGCGATCCGTTTCGTCTCACAAGCGATGTGAAAAGGAGCATCGGCAGTCGCTGCAGGTCAAGTTCTTGTGGTTGCCATATGTTGATTTATGGTTAGTGGTTGATTTACACATAAAGAAACAATTGTGGTTGCCATGTCAAAAAGTTTCAGTTCAGATTTCCTGCAGTGCGTTTCACGAGATATGGAGGTGGCCAAACAAATGAGGCAGCCGAAATGTGATGCATGGTGTTCGTCATTCACAAGAAAAGGTGCATGTGAGTGGTGCCATATTAGGGGAAATATAGGATAAATTAGGAGAAATGATGGAACATTGTGTATTTGATCGGGATTGTGGTGTCAAAACTGAGGATTTACATCTAATTTATGGCTGACAAACAACACATGTTTGTGTTTGGTGATGATTTCTTGACTCAAGCGAAGTGAGGATGAACCCAGATCTATTTCACCCCTGAGATGCTTGGATAGGTAGCCTCCAGTAATGAAACATGGGTGATGATGGGTTTTCTGCAATTATTGATGGCAATTTGGCATTGCCAAAAATGTTCTGACATCATCATCCCAACATGTTCAGCTGATGTCAGAAAATCATCAATGCCATTGGGATCCATAATTATAATCATAATTTTATCCCAATAATCATGTGGTAATCATTATAATGATGAAACATCCATTGGGATAGAAAATGCCATAATTTTTATCCCAGAAATTTTCATTTCATAATTATCATAATAGAAACTAGACGACGGATGGCCCGAGAGCGTAGAGGAGCAGGGTCTTCTCTTGTTAGTATGGAGACACAATTTTACAAACAATATATGAAAGATGTGTTATAGGCAGTCGAGAAGAGGAGTAGC
>Ga0126342_10017692_pt1:10000-12304 | contig 12304 bp, 12 predicted proteins | sample Cyp1metagenome_FD_92528 | JGI IMG/M metagenome (GOLD analysis project Ga0126342, IMG submission 92528) | Coral microbial communities from Lord Howe Island, Old Settlement Bay, Australia - Cyphastrea 1 metagenome | ecosystem: Host-associated > Invertebrates > Cnidaria > Coral ... | reverse complement strand
CTTGACGCCAATTCGAGGCGTGTCGGATGGAAAAAGCAATGGATGCGTGAGCCTTGCGGCTAACCGGATTTGTGCTGTGCTGTTGATCCCATTGGATAGATCCCTTGTGCTACCAGCTTCGCACATATATATATATATATAGATATGCGTAGATATGTTATGTGTAGACATGCGAAGACATGCGAAGACATGCGAAGACATGCGAAGACATGTAGACATACGTACAGGAATATATATATATGTATGCATATGTATATATATATATATATGTATATATATATGTAGATGAAGACATAAATAGATATAGATAGGTAGAGATAGATATAGATAGACATTGCTAGATAGACAGATCGGTAGGTAGGTAGATCGCTGGATCTAGGACATTAATCAACATCATATATAATCATGTACAAGCATATATAACCATATACAACCATATATAACAATATGTAATCATATATACATAATCGTATACAGTTATATATAATCTATACAGACTATCTACATGTTATATCACCATCTACAGCACCTCTACCTGCCCAAGGCCCTTATCCTTGATGGAACCCGTGGGTGCGGACAACAAAGGGGCCGAGGGACATCATCATGGCATGGGCGACTTGTCCTTTCCTTCTGCCGTGGCCTCTGCTCTCATCAACCACATGCTGATGTGCCTTGGGACCTTGGGATGGGATGATTTATGGATATTTATGGATATGAATGATGTGAACATACATGAACTTATACCATCTGGTCATTTAACATAGCCATGGAAAATCCCTTATGAATGGAGGTTTTAATGGGACAATCATCTATAAATGGGCCATTTGCCATGGCTATGTTAAATAACCAGAGGGTAGATTCATGGGTAACATAGGATCTTTAAGCTTTCTATCTTGGAATCCATGGGAATGCCATGTTGACCATCTCCAAGTCAGCGTGGCGTTTTGGGATTCCAACCATCCCCAGCCATGGTGACATGGTGGGTTTAATGGCACTGGGATACCCTCTGGTTATCTATAAATGGGTGAATAGCCATGTTAAATAGCCAAAGGGTATGTAAAAAAAAAGGATATTTTTGTGGTTGTTTTATGTTTTTTTTTTTTAATGGGATATACAATCAACTTGATGGGATATGGTTTAACGTCATTTTGGGGGGAACCGAGGGATGGGGACGGGGAACTTAAGTCAACTTGGGATGTCCAGATGGGAATAGAGTTGGTTTTAGGGAAAACCTGCAGATATCATGGAAGGGAATCGCAATTGTGTTTTTTTTTGCACACTATTTTTTAAATTGAATACCAGCAGAAGACATGGGCATTGTTGGTAGTGACGCATCAGTCCTTTGGACCAATTAAAAAAAACTCCATGTGTGCACATGCTGGGGTGATGCAACAATGCCTGGTTCTCAAGTTGTGGGGAGAAAAATCAGCTCTGACTGTTACGGATGATCCAGGATGATCCGTGATGATCCGGCTGGATTTGGTCCCGTCCTTCGCAGGTTTGGCATGTGTTGTGCCTACGGTATGATCATCTTCAGTGAGGAAAGGCATTCAGATCACCGCGCATTGGGAGTGAAGATGCTCGGCTTTTTGGGTTGAACATGCCCTTCGAAAACACCTGGCACCACCATGATTGGCCCTCCCACTTATCACTGGGTTAGATTGTTTGGGGGTTTCCATAAATGGGGTTACCCCAATAGCTGGATGGTTTATAATGGAAAAACTCATTAAAATTAATGATTTGGGGGTACCACCATCTTACGACACCACCTTATAATCATTTTTAGCAAATTTCACTCGTATGTGACTTGGTGGTTATTTCCTTCGGCCCTTGGTATACATACACCCGGGCAGATAGGGGCCTATTTTTGCAGGTGGGCTGTCCACAGGAAGGCTCTGTATGTGCTGCAAACACCTCCATTTTTTGGAGGGAAAACACCGCTTTGGATCCGGCGATTTCTTGTGTGCTGTAGATTCTACACTGTAGATGTGTAGATGTTGTAGGACTGGTTTCGGATGATATCCTACCCATCTTTCATCCTTTTCCAACACCCAATCCTTCACCACCAAGTCCTTTGCCCAAGGATGTGTCTGGCGTACGGACTCCCAATTCCTACCGGATGGGGATGCAGAAGGGAAGGTGAAGATGAGAAGGATCCAGTACTAGATCCAGCCGTTTTTTGTTGACCTGGGAGGGGCCCATGAGCCTTCAGCTGATTCGATTCTATGCGAAAGGGTTCCGAAAGACTCAGATTAGCTATATACTTTTAAATCTTCTAATTTTTGTTGTTTTCATCCGACAGGT
>Ga0126342_10017692_pt1:0-5000 | contig 12304 bp, 12 predicted proteins | sample Cyp1metagenome_FD_92528 | JGI IMG/M metagenome (GOLD analysis project Ga0126342, IMG submission 92528) | Coral microbial communities from Lord Howe Island, Old Settlement Bay, Australia - Cyphastrea 1 metagenome | ecosystem: Host-associated > Invertebrates > Cnidaria > Coral ... | reverse complement strand
ATGGCTGCTATTTTGATGTGAAAAAACACAGGGTAGATCAGGGTAGCATGGTTTTGATCCATAGCTATTTGTATAATCTCTTTGCGATGTCGTGACTTCGATCACTGCCATTCCCTGTTCACCTCCACAGGCTTGAACCGGGCGCGAAAATCTTGATAGGACCCCCGTGGTTCCACTTGAGATGATTTTCTGAAAAAACTTGAGGTGAATTTCATGTTAGGTCCACGTGCTTCAGCCAGTGAAAATTCACAGGATTGATGGCTCACCATGAATTCCGTGCGTGAATTCCCAATTCCAATTTCCCGATATCATCGATATCATCTATCAATATCTATCATCTATAAATGATATAGAACATATATGATATCATATAGATTCTGGGAATCAAACATTTTAAAAGGCGAGCCCCTGAGATGGACACTTGTAACGAGATAGTCAGATAGTCCGCAAACGAGCAAAACCCTCATCCAGCCCTTTGAATATATATATATATAGAACAGATATTGTACTGATATTATACTGATATTTAATATCCATAGTCTATACATGGAGGGTTTTTTCTAAGTCATGGTACTCCCCAAGATCATCCCATGTTTTCATGTGGGATTTTCCGAAATATAAGCCATCCAGCTATGGGCCCACCAGGTCTTCTTCTACGCCCTGAAGTTTTGTGACATGGAACCGCAGCAGTTCATGCCCGCGGCTCTCATTGGCATTGCTTTGTATTTCATCAAGGCTCTTCACATTGGGAAGCCTCGCTGAAGGGGAACATGTACGAACATGGTGGGATGATGTGGGGTGATATGGGCTGTTTTTTGGTCGAGCTTGCAGCTTGCAGCCCCCAAAATCGACAGAGGATTCTGTACATTCCAATTCCCGGGGACGATTTTTTTTTTCGCCTTGACCCTTCCCATCTCCCCGAAACACAATGAAATTTCATTTCTTTGGTCCAAGCGACACAAGCAAAAAACCTTCGGCTGGTTTCGCATCGGGAACCGCTGTTTGATCCCAAAATGATCTGCCTGGATTTGATTCATCCACCCAATAGAGGCTGGGTAGGGTCCCATATGGTCCCATCAATGGGAGATTTTGACGAAAAAAAAACCCTGATTTCAATATATCCAATTGCCCAATGCAGGACATCATATGAGCTAATATTTAGACTCTCTATGAAACACCCAAGCCAAGAAAGATATGCCATCTGGTACTCAAACATGGCAATTGAAAGTCCACCCAGCTTTTCCAACCTCCGCTTGGTTGGGGGATTTTCCGGTCAGCTTCGTTTGATGACACCGGGAGGGTATCTAATTGTAATTCCACTATCATATAATCCCCAAAAATTAACCATGATTCATCCATGATTCATCCATTCTTATCTTATCCCCATCAATGTTAGATCTGTTCGTAAAGCAACAATAACACCCAGCCATTTACGGTACAATGACACCAATTGGTATATTAAACATCCCATTTATGGTACATTGAACCAGCCATTTAGCATACATGATTTTCCACCTATTTTTCCACAGTTCTGAGGAACCCCACCATCATGATGCCCTTGGGCCTATTGGTGCCACTCTGCATCTTCTGGGGGCAACTTGGCGCGGCAGGTTGGCAGGTTTTGGGATGCTTTGCCAAGATGGGTGCTATGAAAAGCACCATGAATTTATGGGAAAAATCACGGGCTTTAAATGGAACACACACACGAACATTGTCTTAATAAGTCAAATAATGTTGAATTGGGGATCGAACCTTGGCATTTGACACCCTTATTGGGACCATGTGCATCCCAGTCGTGAATTCGCCAGCACTGAGAGCACCTGGATAGAGGGCAGCATGCCTCTGGGGGATTTTCTGGCCAATCTCTGGTTAACTCACGTAGCTATGGAAAAATGACCTTTGTCCATCGACTTGAGGGTCTGACAGCCTTTTTCGCTTTGCCCAGAGCCAACCCAGCGTCAATCAAGAAGTGGAACCAATCCTCAATTGGCTATAGCTTGGCAGAGCAGTACTATTCCTTGTTTCTTTACACCCATAGAATCTTCTCTTTGTCGGTTTGGATACTTTTCAGCTTTTCAGACGGTTCTTGAACATGGATGTGCCTGAAAATAGGGCATGCCAAAATAACATGGCTAACCCGCATCTTTTTTCATGAACAGCTGCATTTTTATCGTATTCTTAATGCATCTTCATGCTGTATCCCAAATGTCCTCTGATTTTTGCTGCCGCCCAGGGTTGTCTTTGCCACCGGCGAGAATGTTGACTCTATGCGCCAGCAAGGCATGGGCCCTTTCGAAGGGTTTGTGACCTCACCATGAAGGGTCATCGATGGGAGATTTTGAAGCTCCCCAATAGTATAAGTACAGTGTAAGATCTGCAACCAGAGCATTTAAACTCACCAAAACGTGGTCATAGAATGTCATAGAACCAAGAATTCTTAGAATTCTCGCTTGTGGATGGGGATGGGACTTGCCGAGTCTTCGGACAACCAGCTGCTTGGTTTTCTATCCGTAGTCCAACAGTCCAGGCCGGTGAACCGCGTGAAAGCCACATTGAACAGGTAGATTTCCAGCAATGAAACACACGGGTGAACACTTGCCGCACATGTGGCATTGTTGTTGACAAAGATCCAGTTTTTTGTCGACTAAGATCCAGTTTGTATCTTTTTGGAGAGTCGATGTCCATGATTGTTGTTCTCATTTTGCTGGTTTTTGCAGGTCACATATGCCCCATGGGCCCATGTTTTTTTTTTGCCACTTGGCCATTCATGCATCAAGACCGCCATGGAGAATGGGGGATGTGGGGGTCATAGTGCCAGGTTGGCTCTTCGTAGAAATTGGCAACGAGCCATTCTGGTGGGTTTGGACAGACAGCATTGGGAGCCTTGGTTTTTCCCAGGCGTGCACAGGTGGCTGGGTGGGCCCTGGTGTACCACGAATTAGAGGGCTTTAACATGCTTAAACAGTTATAACATGTTATAACATAAAACAGCTATAACATTCATCTCACGTTTTAGATGGGTTTTCTGTTATAAATACCGGATGGTGAATTATATAAATTGACTCAGAATGACCACTGTTTTCATGACACGAGAGTTGAGTGATAAAATGTGATAAACATATCATGAGGGCAGATGTGGATCTTTTTCGCCTCGATCACGCAATGCCAAGCCAGCGACCTTTGGAGATCGGGTCATGTCTTTCCGAAAGGGGTCGCAGCTAATCCCTTCCCCCTACTATTTTTCATGCTCTCCTAAGAACTTCGGCTGGTAAATCTATCCATTTCGGAAGCTGAAATCGGCTGGAGGGATACAATCATTAATGCAGGATGGGATTGATGGGATCGAAAAACCAAAGCCAGAAACGACGGCATCCCAGGAAGTACGGCAGCATCAATTTCAGCGCTTGGGCGCGGACCCTTCCTGACTTGGCAGTGTTTATCATTGTCTCCACCATGGACCGAGCTTTCTGCGTGTCCGAGTGGAAAGCATGGCTTCAAGTCGAAATCCGTGGCAGTCAAGGTGTTTTTGGGTTTCTTGCATCCACTTAGTGGTATTGAAGTATTTTTTTGCCTTGAAGTTATTTTCTCGATTCCGTTTTTCAAAATTGAGCTATTTTCAACGTCGTCTTGGATACCTTTAAAGTGTCTTTAGCAAACTTTCATGGTTTTGATCCATGCCACGTGTTTGCGTTTTCCTATAGATATTATATAATCAGCTCAGTTTTCCTTAATACTTGTTAAAGTAGTAACCTTTCTTCTGACACATTTTGTGAGACCTTCTTCCTTATTTGTCAGGATCCAAGGTAAGTTCCTCAAAGCCATGAGGTCGGGAAGAGTGAGGATCCATGAATAGTTCAAAGATGTTCAAAGACTTGGTTGTTTCCCTATGTATCCCAGTAAGAATGGACCCAAGAATGGTACTACAGCTTGCTAAGTTGATGTTCAGAGAAGATCCAATCATGAAACTCATAGATTTCAAGAGAAACAACCTGGAATTCGAACGATTTTAGTGATTTCTGCTCTTTTACTGACCCCATGTTTCTGTTTATGGGTCATTTCCAGCAAAGAAACCCATCCACGCACGGCGATGGCAGGACTGTGTCCTGAAGATCCATGCCACTGAAAGCAAACTGCCCTTGATCCTGGGAAAATGCCGCAGGGGTTTCATCGGGAATATCAATGAGGTATTAATGGGGATATACCGAATAAATCGGCACATTTTCATGGGATGTTGATATAGATATAATTGGAAATATGCCATAAAAACGGTTGAAATCCAACTACAATAGGGATGCAATGGGTATAAGGATATATATATATATATATATATGACCAACCGTATATGATATCTCGGTGGGTTCGAAGATGGGCATACCCCCCACAGCAGCTGTAGCAGGAATGATGATCCAGGATAGGATGAACCCGATATAGTCTATTATTATTCAGACATTTACCAGGGCACCCGGGTGTCGAAAAATTTTCAGGCCCTGGAACCTAAAGCCTTCAGCCACTGCCTGTGTTTCCATCAAAAGTCCAGTTTCCACTGGGATCTTCGAAGACTCTTGAGAGTCGCCCAGATCCACTAAGGAAGCCGGACAGCGATAAGGAAGCCTTTAAGTTTGGCTGCTTCAACTACATCTTGGCCGCCTGCGGGGCCGCAACGGGCTACATGCAACTGAAATTCAACGTCATCAGCCACTCGCCTGGGGTCGATGATTGGGGTTACCTACTGTAGCATAGCCTGGTGCGTCCACGGTGTGGTGTTGAAGTGAAGCGGCTTGTGCCACAATCAAGTTTGGACGGTGTCAGTCTGCTTAGACTTGGGGCCCAAGTTTTGAACATCGATCATGTTTCCTAAGAAACCGTGTGACATATCCTCTCGTGATTGTTGACATAGCCTAATCATCGCCAATCTACGATTCAGGATTCTCTCATCATCTCTCATCATCTTTCAGATCTTTCAGATCTTTCAGATCTTTCAGATCTTTCAGATCTTTCAG
>Ga0126342_10017691_pt1 | contig 12304 bp, 13 predicted proteins | sample Cyp1metagenome_FD_92528 | JGI IMG/M metagenome (GOLD analysis project Ga0126342, IMG submission 92528) | Coral microbial communities from Lord Howe Island, Old Settlement Bay, Australia - Cyphastrea 1 metagenome | ecosystem: Host-associated > Invertebrates > Cnidaria > Coral ... | reverse complement strand
CCACCTTTCGGTCAATCAGTGGCTTCGCTCTGCCATCCCTGATTCACAACAACCAACTTCTCCTATAGGTTTCCTATTTTTGAAACTTCCGCCACCGCCTTGTGCGGTACTACTGGTATATTAATATATTATATTATATGATATGTGTTCGTGCGTTATAGAAAATATAGTATGATACAATCACATCCGCCGATAAAGTAAGAGAATATAACTTAGAACCTGGAACATACATACTATGAGCGCGCACACTGTAGATGGTTGGAATATGAGTACATAAGGGTGCGTTTCCGGGACCGGGTCTCATGTGAAATTGAAATGATGCCATGAGTTTAGCCCTGGAAATTGGACCGACGAAGTGTACCAAAACAGCCTTCCACACCATGTCCCAATGTATCTTATACAAATAACGCAATCTTATCAAACCACAAGCCTGCTTCTATTTGAGAAGCCGTTTTGCAAGTAGAACCTCCCTTCCATCGAGACAAACATGGACGTTTGAAGCCCCCTTTGACTCGCTCTACACATTACCCTTGATTACCAGAGAGTAAAAAACACATAAATTTGAGCAATACCAAAATAATGGGAATTCACCAGTAATCAGTAATCCATGAATAGTCAATGAATAACCGAATAGCCCATGATGAATTCATCAATCATCCAGAGCTCGCTCCCCTCTCCAGGCCGAACGCCCTGCTCCAGGCCGCAGTGGTGCGATGGCCGTACGGACTTCCAGCGATCCCCACTCCACTTCCTCCGAAAATCCGAGAATCCGAGGATCACACCAGGCAAACTCGGAAAAAGTTCCCCTTAACAAAACACAACTTGTCAGGGGCTATGAATATCATATCATAAAAACTAAATGTATACAAATATAGATATATATATGTGTAATATCGCGCAACGCCTGAGCTTTGCCCAGGCGTTGCAGCGTAGAGGTTTCCCATTCACAAACAAATGATGTTGTAAATTACCGTAATTTCTATGGGAAAAATAACAAAGGTACTAGGGACTATTAAACAAACAAGGTCAAAACACCCAAAATTCCTATGAGAAAAACAAAAACGGCATAACATTTGAAATTCCTATGGGAAAACAACAAAGGTACTAGGAAATTTTAAACTCTGAAATCGTGAAACTTAACATTCAAGTAGGAAGATCAACAAGCATATTAGGGAATATTAAACTCCCACCCCCGTTAAACCTTAAATTCCTATGGGGAAAACAACAAAGGTACTAGGGACTATTTAAAAAAAAATGTCAAAGCACCCAAAATTCCTATGGGAAAAAACAAAAACGGTATTAGGGAATATTAAACTCCCACCCCCGTTAAACTTTACATTCAATTGGGAAGATCGGAAGATCAACAAATATATTAGGGAATATTAAACTCCCACCCCCATTAAACTTCTACATTCATTATATTCATTGAAGATCTTCAAGAAGGGTTTAATTCTCCCACCCCCGTTAAACTTCTACATTCATTGAAGATCTCCAATAAGGGTTTAATTCTCCCACCCCCTTTAAACTTCTACATTCATTGAAGATCTTCAATAAGGGTTTAATTCTCCCACCCCTGGTCAACTTCTACATTCATTGAAGATCTTCGATAAGGGTTTAATTCTCCCCCGTTAAACTTCTACATTCATTGAAGATCTTCAATAAGGGTTTAATTCTCCCACCCCCTTTAAACTTCTACATTCATTGAAGATCTTCAATAAGGGTTTAATTCTCCCACCCCCAGTAAACTTCTACATTCATTGAAGATCTTCTGTAAGGGTTTAATTCTCCCACCCCCGTTAAACTTCGACATTCATTGAAAATCTCCAATAAGGGTTTAATTCTCCCACCCCCTTTAAACTTCTACATTCATTGAAGACTGTCAATAAGGGTTTGATGATGTTGATGATGATGATTATGTTGATGATCATGATGATGTTGATGTTGATGATGATGATGACGATGACGATGGCGATGATGATGATGATGAAGATGATGATGATGATGATGATGATGATGATGATGATGATGATGCGTCGCCCGTCGTCATCGCGGGTCCGGGCAAAACCCAGGCATTTGCCGTATAATTATATATATACATTATATATAAATGTATATAAATGTATGTATGTCATATATTTCCAAACTATACTATCGAGACTAGCATTTTTGGTTCAGGCGTTGGAGGACCGTTTTTTCCCTGAAGACATGGTTGATTCTCAGGGTCGAGCTGAGAAATGAAAGGTCCGCTTGATTTATTGCCCTGCTGTAAACTAAGGATGTGGATAGTTGTTTCCTAGGGAAACAAAGGCTTTTCCACATCGATCTTAGTTTATCCTAAGGTTTATAGCGCCTCAAGTTGAAACCCAAATGGGCTCACTACAAAACCATACCGTTGAAGCTCCAAGTTTGCTTGTCCATTGAAGCGGACCAATTCGGCCAACGAATCCATGAACTGCGGCTGTTGAAGACAATGACGCATGACATTGTGTAGCCAGCAGGTCGGTTCACTGCAGTCAAAACCCACCAGCTGTTCTTATGGTTATACATGGGTTGTCATTCCATAAATGGTGCTATTTCACTGACTTGAAACTGGTAAAGGGCCAAAACTGCAGAAAATATGATCAGGCTGCAAAAAACGCGACCAAGAACCCACTGATGTCATGCGGACCCTGAATTACGGCCCTAGTCTTGCACCAAACAAAAACATTTCCCCTACGTGGCCCTACAGTTGTAATAACAGCCTTTAACAGTTATAACTGGCTGATTTATATATATATAACCAGCTAGTCGCAGGATTTGTAATCCCACGGCCAAAACTGTTAAGAGCCATCCACCCAACACCAAGGAAACTGCAGTTTTCCCGATCCTCCACCAACATGGTTGATCACCGCATCAACGTAAATGTCCACGTTGACCTTTTTGCAGCGCGTCACCATGTCCTTGAACTCCTGCGCTGTATATTGGGAGAACATCTCAGAAAGATCTTGGGTGAAGAAATGTGATGAAATGTGGTTAATTTGCCGCATTATTTCACACATCTACATGTCAGCACATACGGCTTATTCAAATGTGGTAAAACACGCAAATAGGAAATGGAATAGTTTGCTGTGGAAAATCACAATGATAAATAGGTAAACTGTCTATAAATGAGACATCTTCCATTGCTACGTTAAATTACAATATGGTAAATGTTGTTAAACAGTATACTCTCCTATATTGTTGGCCAGCTGATGTATTGTGCCGTTGGCCATTTATCCTTGCATTCTTTGCTCCTGTCATTCATGCCATAGGGCAAAATAGTGCAACATTTAAAGCACACCCAATAGCAATAATAGACATCCATGTGGAGACAAATCATGTAATTTCCGCGTACCCGTTTAAATTAACAATGGTTTCATTGCAATGTAACAATGGGATCACATTTCTTAATAAAGTCAAATGCTTTCTGACTGGGTTCTGAAAACATCCATATTATGAGCATTAATTATTTGTACCATAAGTGAAACACACATGTTAATCATGTAAATAAGTATATCTATAAAACCACATATGGACATTATGCATAGATTTATGCGGCTATCATTCTGACACATTGCAACAATATATACTTGCACAAACAATTGCCAACATCTGTAGTATAACATATCAATATAATTGTTATAATCCGTATAATGTCAAGTTAGGATGAAAAATCTACTAGGGGTCAACCAACCACCACACGGCAAAAGTGTTTTGGCAATACAAAAATGGGTTGATCCCCTTTGACTAATCAACCGGGGGGGAGAATCACCCCATCAATCGGCCACCACTACCACGCAGGAAATACTTTGTTTGGGAGTTTGTCACATGCAGTCACATGCTTTGAACACCACTCCTTTCAAGTCTCACACAGAGCTTTGACTCTGGCAAACCTCTGACAGAGATTCCCGCATAAGGTTCTGTTGGCTCAACACAAACTACAATCGTACGAGCTGAGTAGTTAAACTATTTTGTTGCATTGGCACCAGCCTTTTTGAGACTTTGCAGTCACAGGCTGTGACTTTGCAATCACATGCTCAGTCTTGCAGTCTTGGTTCAAACCAAATTCTTGGCTAATTAAAAAAAAGGTTTCCCACATGGTCAATTTCTTTATTAAAATCCATTTAAAAACCATCACTTTGAGAAGCTTCGAAAGGGTACCCCGCATAAGCGCATGTCTCACCCAAATAATAGGCAGAGTTCCCCCTAATTAATCAACCCCCTTGGCCCCTTTAGATTTCTTTTTGGTTTGCAGTAAAAGGAGATTCAATTCAAAGTAGATTGATATCAATTGAAATCCTTACTAATTTTCAGATTTCGTCTAGGTGCAAAGGGAAAATCAATTGATATCAATTGGAAATCCTTATGGATCTTGAAATTTCTTCCAGGTTTAAAAGGAAAATCAATTGAAAATAGATTGATATCAATTGAAATTCTTTCGAATCTTGAGATTTCTTCTAGGTTTAAAAAAAATCAATTGAAAATATATTGATATCAATTGAAATTCTTTCGAATCTTGAGATTTCTTCTAGGTTTAAAAGGAAAATCAATTGATAGTATATTAAATCAATTGAAATGCTTTCGAATATTGAGATTTCTTCTAGGTTTAAAAGGAAAATCAATTGAAACTATAGATTGATATCAATTGAAATTCTTTCGAATCTTGAGATTTCTTCTACGTTTAAAAGGAAAATCAATTGAAAGTATAGATTGATATCAATTCAAAGTCGATCCCTTATGACTTCAACGGAGGTCGGTTAGGGATGGTTAGGGGAAGAACCCTTCAGGCAGAACCTTCTCCCGACGTACGGATTGCCTCCTCATTGCCCGAACGGCTCGTCCTCGGGGTAAAGTAGAGCGAGAGATGTTCCCGGAGTTCATCGGATTGGTTTCAAGGAAAAACAAATGAACAAATGAAGAAGAATTATCCAACATGTCATGGATGAAACGTGATGAAACGTGATGAAACCATGGTTTCCAGGGTCGACTTTCCCTAGAAAACCAATCCAGTGACCGTAATGACTAAGTCTGCGAATGGAACATCACCATTTGCAAAGGGAATTCATGTATAAATATGGGCCGTTTTCCATAATAGCTATATGTTAAATTATGGAAAATCGAGCAGCATAGTCAGCATAGTGATCAGGCGGAGAGACCCCCAGCTTGCAGGTGGGGCCCAGGTGGGGTTGAGTGACGAGCTGTACATGTGAACTGAGGCACAAGTTGTAGGTCACCGGCTGATAGCGAACAAACCAGGGCCTGGGCCATCTGGGAGCAGTTCAGCATATCCAAAGCGGGGTGCGTGAAGCAATAAACAAATAAAGTATGTTTATATATATAACATACATATATATAATTATATATATATATATCTCTCTCTCTCTCTCGATGTTTGGATCTAAAATTAAAATGCAGAACATCTATACACCATTCGATTTCAAGGGTTCTGAGCCATTATTCATTGCCAGTTGGTTCGATTTCGATCATCGCAACACGGTGATGGAATCCTGGATGTGCACGATATGGCCTCACTTGTGAATTGATATCACCAATGATGCGGATCTTCCTCAAACTGCCAACGCAACTGGGACAAAGCTTTCGGATGCTATGTCTCTATTATCTATATATATATATATATTTGATTGTATGTGATCATGTGATTTCATGTAGATTGTGTAGGATGTATGAAGCCAGCAATTCAGCCGATTGCTTTCCGAGCAAGAGTTCTTTGAGGACTATTAACCTCAACTTTGGGCCAAATGGCCACACATTATTTTCAACTGGGTAGCTTGAGCTTCTGCAGCTGTAAGAACAGAGGAAATAACTACTGTAGGCTTGAGCAACCGGAGCCACACTCCTGATTTGAAAACCAACATCAAGTAACCCAAACGTTGAAATGTTCATCGGTTAACGCTTCTGGGTCAGGGTCTGTGGACAAACCGTGAGGAACCCAAAAAAAGATAAACAAAGAACGATGCATCCTGCACTGCAACTGGTGTTTCCAGCGCCCGCTTTGGACTCAGCCAAGGGGCAACCCTTGGGCATGTTCTGAAGGAGGGGACACTTGCACTGCACGAAAGCCCTGTGCTGCTGGTGGCTGGAAATTATGTAAACCCAGTAAATCCAATCATGTCAACCCCGGATAATTAAACAACATAGGCTCATCAATTAGATCAATTAGGGGGTTGGCATTTAAGTAGAAAATCATCGCCGTTTGGGGGTAACCCCGCAAAAAATCAGCCAGTGTTTATTAATCCAGAGTTCACATTTAGTATACATTTAGTAAACATTAATAAACCATAAACAAGTGGGGTTTCTTATCGGGTATACGGTATACAGTTGACCCCCTACGCCTATTTTGAAGGATGGCTTGATCAATAAAACTGAAACTCACTTAACAAATGAAATGCATCCATACTGTAGCAATCAAAGTATCAGATCTGATGCCATTGTTGCGGTCACCATTGGAGCATTCATTTGGCCACGATCTGATGCTGCATCCCGGCACCCACGAGACTTCACCAATACGCAACGATCAGGATCTTTGAACCACAAAAGAAAAGCTGGACAGGAGAAAAGACACATCATGTAGCTCCCAGTTGGACGACACACAAACTGGGTGGTGAAAGATTGACTGCAAGCTTGCGCAGAAACTTAACCAAAATGCTCTCCTGCCAAGTGTACCGTTCATCAATTCGCGGCTAGTTTTCAGTGATTCAACCATCTCTGCCGATGATCCGGCGCCAATTTCTTTGCTCCGGGGCACCATCGAAGACCTCCACGATGAAAGTTTCACAGCCATGTTGATGGCGGTTAGCCATGGCCAAGAAGTACAGTAAGCGTCACTGTCACGGCCCGGCCTTATATAGTAGTGCCATAGTAGTGCCAAAGGCGGCAAGAATAGAAGGTGCCCCAAAATAGAATGATGACGTTATATATATATACACACGTTATATAAACAGTATAAACCCTATGGAAATCAGGACAAAACATAAATTCCAAATAGTTCAAATCTGTGTCCAAAGGCCTTTTCTAAGGCTCCCCCCGCCTTGGGGCCCAGAAATTCTTCGCATTCTTGGGCAATGTCTGTCCAGGACCTCTGCAAACAAGGCAATTCCTGCTTGGTGCAAAAAGGTGTGAACAAAAACGTGGGCTTCGTTTCCCCGGTCATAAGAGGAATAACAATGAATAATATACATGAACATGCCAGAAAACGTGGACTTCTTCGACCTAGTTACCCAGTACCCAGGGTTACTAAGTCCATTCCCCCAAGTGCTGTGTTTCTTAAGCTTGAAACCGGGCCAACAAAAAGTGGACCAGAATATTGGCTGGAGAGAGTGGACCATATTTATTTCTCCATATTTAGGTAATTTTAGGTCCGGTCGATTTTCCCGGATCCATGGAGCTGGTGAAAATCGAAGCCGGCTGATCGAGGCTCCAGGCCACTCAAAGAGGTGAACAAAGGCGCTCTGAGATCCAATGGGTGGGTTTGTGACAGCTCCTGGTGAGGCTGAAGCGGCTGAAGGAGAGGAATATTGGGAACTTGTTGAACTTGTCCCAGTTGATCACTGGTTCAAGCTGACGAGTTGAAGGGAGCCAGGAGACCGTGGTTTGGATTTAAGGAAATATTTGCTTGGAAGAATTGGGGACCCAATGATCCAACCAATTCCCAATCACACTGCCAGAATTGGGATTGGATCTGATGGTAGCTCTGCAACACATGATTTGGGTTTTGCTGTTGAAATTCTCTACGACCATGTCTTTGGAAACAACTAATTATAAGTGTGGGGCAAATGAAGTAAACACATGAGATGTTCGGTAACAGAACTGGCCATGCGTCATTTCCGAAGTGTGACGGTGTTAATCAATCATACATTAGACAGCCACAGCAACTGGGGACTTGGGCTGATATCAAGTTGCAATCGCCCTGTGGCTGTTTGTAAGTTGCTGGAGAGTCAAGAAGAGGCTATGAAGAGAAGTCGGCAATGAAGAGAAGTCGGCATTCAGAAAACATCGCAGAACCGTGGAAGCTGGAGTCATCTCAACCAATCATCCCAAAGTATTCCAAAGTATGGTTTAAAACACACGATGTATTTGAACCCCCGAGCCCCCAACCAGCAATCACAAACATTTTCAAAGACAATCCTATGGTTATGGTTGAATGGATCCTCGGTCAAGCATTTGAGTCAATTGTATAGGAAATGGAACGGAACAGGGTGGCAGGCAGACTTACCGCAAGATCTTGCGGCCCACTCAAGACAGAACCCTGATGCTCCATGTGCCAAAATGGGTGGAAAGCAAGTATGTGGACAAGCGTGACTTAATAGAAATTAGTAATATATGAATAATATGTTATGATCAGGTGGCGCAGAATCAGCCGATCAATCAACCAAACCTATTTGGCAACCCAAACAGGTGTAAAATCCCGACTCTCCATCCCCAGGTTAGATCACCGCTTCAGCTGAAGGCGAGTAAGAAACTGACAGATCTCCATCCTCCCATCGGACAATCCTCCAAGGTTGGCAAGCAAAGTTGCCAGGAAAATTCTCGGCATAAGAACACCTGCTGATCCCGAGCATTCCAGCGGCATTTCCAGATCGTTGCAACCCCCTCTCCAAACAAATTGTCTAGATTTACAATGATTTACATACAAAGTGAGGCCCCCTGGATAGCTAAGCTGGTGTATAAATCCAATAACTAATTATGGTTTATGGTACTTCTAGCATCTTCTAACTACCATCATCTACAAACAATGATTATAAGATACCTATAGTAGCCTATAGTTATATAAGTACCATAAACCATAGTTAACTATGGTAACTATAGTGGTTAACTATAGTCACAAGTTATAACTACTATGGGGTTCTGAAGAAACTTATAACTTGGGAACTTGGGGGCCCCACATTGTAGGCTTATACAGTCAACCATCATCATCCCAGGTAGGATGCACCCACCAATGTCTGTGGTGAAGTTGATTTTCTCACTGAAATTTCAATGGCAGAAAAAACAAACAGTTGGTAGTTGGTACCCTCTGGTAAACTAACATAACTATGGAAAATAACCATTATTAATGGGTTAATCAATTATAAATGACCATTTTCAATAGCTATGTTAAATTACCGGAGGGTAGTTGGTATAATTCACAAACCTGAAATGTTGGCATTTTTGCATTTTGCCTTCTTGAATGTCCTCCCTGGGCCATGACTTTTGAATATACGCTATTCCCGGCCATCATGGTTCCCCACGCCTGCACCCATGACGATGACTCACGCGGGCAACATAAACCCGTCGGCTCAGGAAAATGGCAGCAGAAAGTTGCTTGGGGACTTCGAAAGGTGATTTCCCACTGGGTTGGGAATGGGCTTTGACTGTTTTACTGTTTTACTGTTTTTGTTTTGCTCTCTCTCTCTCTCTCTCTCTCCCCCCCTCCCCCGTCTCCCTCCCTCTCTCCATGCATGAGTGCGTGAACGTAAAGAAATATATACATAGTTACAAAAATGGCATGCATACGTACATTACATTACATTTCATTACATGAAATTTCATTCATTACATGAACTTACATTACATTACATTACATTACATATCATTGCATTACATTACATTACATTACATTTACATTTACATTTACATTACATTACATTTACATTTACATTTACATTTACATTGCATTACATTACATAATATATATATATATGGGTACATAGTATTTCAACAGCCTGAAATAAGGCCATGTGATTGACTTACCATGATTCCAGTGAGGTCACCGTAAGGTCACAGTTTTTGGTCACTATAATGATGCACCCAAATGTATAAATATAGGTACCGTATTTATATCCCATAGGATCCATGTATGGTATATATGCTAACATTTGGGATATATATATATATATATTATTGATGGTAAATGTTACCATATATAGCATACATGGATCCGATGGGCATATATATATATAGTATAATTATATAGATACGAATAGATCAAAGAACTATAATAACTATAAAGGTGGATATGGATAGAGACGCTCCTGAATGGTATAAAAACTTGCTACAAGTAGTTGATCACGTCAGTACTTTCCTGACCTCATGCTTTCATAGCCCGAAACATGAGGTGCTGAACGAATGACTAGTCCAGTTCTATTTAGGGGGGCTCTATGCCGCAGCGCCAAATTTTCGTAACATTTCAACCCCCACACCGCTCGTGCAATTTTACGCGGGGGAATATCAGTGGGATATGAATGTGTCACTCCATGGAGGAAGACCCCTCCAACAGCTCAAATCATATGAATACATGAATGTAGCATATTTATTATTCTTCGTCTTATTATTATGTCATTATTATTTACAGTATCTATTTTGTATAAACTGAATTCTCATGACAAAACCTACAGAAAAAAACAGTCTCATAAAAAGGATACTCCTGTTTTGTCGCGATGATCATCGGAGACACTACGGGTACCCGTGCGTCTTTTTCAATGGAAACGAGACCGTGATGTCCACTTTCAGCTGCGAATCGGCACCGAAATTAGTAGCTATGAAGATGGAAAAGTATGTCCAAGATGATATATGCATTATACATTGATTATGCCCTGGTTGGTGGTTTTAACCATCTTGAAAATATTAGTCAATGGGAAGGATTATCCCATATATTATGAAAAATAAGAAATGTTCCAAACCACCAACCAGACATTGATAATACCGAATTATACCCCATAGGATCCATGTATGGTATATATGCTAACATGACTGGGGTATATTGATGGGATCAATGTTACCATATATAGCAGCACCATGGATCCTATGGGTACATTGCTTATACCAAATGTTCATAGATTTTCCGGGGTTTCCTGGATGTTGGGGGTTGCTGAACTCGACCCATGGTCCAAGCGGATGATCCTGGGCGGATAAACCATCATTTATATCTGGTTGGTGGCATACCTACCCCTCTGAAGAATATGACTTCGTCAGTTGGGATGATGAAATTCCCAACTGTTTCTGGAAAGTCATAAAACATGTTCCAAACCACCAAGCAGTAGCTGCTTAACTGGCTTATTTTCTGATTTTTCTGGTAATTAAATCAAATTAAATCACATTAAATCCACATGTTAATCCACTTTCAAGGGCCGTCCGCCGCTGTCTCACGCCTTGCCACAACACTTGAAGGAGAGGGACATGGCCTGGCATCGCAGAAACGAGAAATTGGAGATTTCTATGGTGAGGTGTCCTTTAGTTACATCAACAAAGAAGTGACAGCTCTAAATACAATATATATATATACAGAAAAATATTGCATGTATATATATATATATGTATATATAATATTTATGTATATATATATGTATACATTGTATGCTTAATATATTTATGTTTGCAGTAGATGTGCGTGTGTTTGTGTGTGTGGGTATGTGTTTGGATTTCTGCTTTCCGGTCGGTGTTTGAGCCACCTAGGCAATTGTTTTCCAACATGCAATCACCAACTATTGTAGTAATATGTTCAATATGTTACTTCAAAGGTACAGGGGTCCCATCCCTCTTAAGAGTCATGATCTGTTTGTTCGAATCGGTAAATCGTAAAACACACACATACTCACAGTTAGTATCGATTAGTGGTTGGTACGTGTATGTTGTTGTTGTTGTTGCTGCTGTTGCTGCTGTTGTTGCTGTTGTTGTTGTTGTTGTCGTTGTCGTCGTCGCTGTGGCTGAGGCTGTGGCTGTGGCTGTGGCTGTTGTTGTTGTTGTTGTGCTGCTGCTGCTGCTGCTGCTGGTGTTGTTGTTGTTGTTGTTGCTGTTTGGGTTGGTGATGTCCCAAAGACTCTCTTATATTATGCACAGGAACACGGAAACAACACCCTTGGGGGTGCAAGCGGGCGAATCTTTGGGGATAACATGGGGATAACCATTGTCATTAGTACCCCAAGTTGGGACAGAATCCCTCTGGTAATTTAACATAACTATGGTTAGCAGACCGGAATCCCTCTAGGATGCTGAATTCAGGAAATATTTTTTTTACGATTTTAATATGGTTTTGGATACGATTTGACGATGTGAATTTGATATGCTTTGAATTTGGGGTTATGATTTCGATATGATTTTGATATGGTTTTGATACGATTTTGATACGATTTTGATACGATTTTGATATGATTTTGATACGGTTTTGATGTGGTTCCAGCGAGTTGGCTTCAAAAAAAGAAACAGAAACAGCGCAAGGATAGGTTTTTGGTCGATGTTTCGATGATTTTTATGGTTTTGGTATGATTTTGATCTGGTTTTGATGCGATTTTGG
>Ga0126342_10017690_pt1 | contig 12305 bp, 13 predicted proteins | sample Cyp1metagenome_FD_92528 | JGI IMG/M metagenome (GOLD analysis project Ga0126342, IMG submission 92528) | Coral microbial communities from Lord Howe Island, Old Settlement Bay, Australia - Cyphastrea 1 metagenome | ecosystem: Host-associated > Invertebrates > Cnidaria > Coral ... | reverse complement strand
CAACAAAGACACATCGAAAGTGCCTCCACCCATGTCGTAGATCAACACATTTCGCTCCCCAGTGCCCTTCTTGTCAAGGCCATAAGCGATGGCAGCGGCAGTAGGCTCGTTGATGATGCGCAGCACGTTCATGCCTGCAATGGTGCCTGCATCCTTGGTAGCCTGACGCTGAGAATCATTGAAGTAAGCAGGCACAGTAACCACTGCGTCATTCACTTTGGTACCCAAGTATGCCTCAGCAGTCTCCTTCATCTTCAACAAAATCATGGAAGAGATCTCTTCAGGGTGGAACTTTTTCTCCTGAGGCCATGTGGAATAAAAAGGTTCAGCCATGTCCGCATGTCCATGCCGAGTTGAAAATTGAAGCACAAAACAGCATATTATATATATATATATATATATTCATTTCAAAAGCACATCAATTATGACATCATGACAAGTTGCTCATTTCAACATACAAAACCATATGTCAAACAAACCTCTTTAAAATCCGCCGGCCTCCCGGCGAGGCAAATGCAGATGTTCTTGTGATACATCTAGTGATAGCTTTAGTTTCACCTATGGATTGTTTTTCGACGGAGTTTTGTTTTCGCTTCCCTACCCCCGTCCCCCACTCATCCCCCCCTCCACCCCCCTTCCACATATACACTATACTCTAGTATACTCTGTTATAGTCTAGTATAGTCTAGTCTCGTCTGGTCTAATCTCGTCGCGTCTCTTTTCTCAAGCGAACTAGCACTAATCTTATTTACATTATTATCGTCTCGGTGGTCATCGTCATCATCATCACCATCATCATCATTCTCATCTCCTGTTCTCTTCCTTCATCCTCCTTCATCCTCCCATGTCCGTCTTCTCTTTCGTTCCTCCGAATCGCCCTGGGATGCGGCATTTTTCCGAGTTTTCTCCACGTTTTACGGCCCTTCCTCCGCACTCACGGCCTTCTCCGCAAGCACTCTCACAGCCATGCCGCTTGCATCTACCCACTTCACCCCTTTCTGTTGAATCTCCACGGTCTTACATCTACACGAACCAACTTTTGCACCAACCAGTTTTTACGCAAACACTCTTTTACACCAAACACTTTTTGCAGAAACCCACTTTACACCAACCAGTTTTTACACAAACCCGCTTTTACACAAACTCGTTTTTCCACAAACCACCTTTTACACCAACCAACTCTTACACAAACGAATTTTTTTGCACACACCAGTTTCTACGCAAACCAATTTTTAGACCAACCAGTTTTTACACAAACCACCTTTTGCACCAACCAACTTTTACAAGCCAGTTTTCGCACATCAGTTTTTACATGTTTTTCACAAACCAGTTTTTACACAAACCAATTTTTAGACATAAACTACTTTTTATGCAAACCACCTTTTGCACCAATCAGATTTTACAACCCAGCTTCTACACGCACCACTTTTTCGACAAACCAGCCCTTTACACCAACCAGCTTTACACAACCCCTGCTTTGGGCCTGTAGGCCAAAGGCCAAAGGCCAGAATGCCTGCGGAATGCCGAATGCTGTTAAATATCAAAACATCAGGTACATCTCATCAGACATGATGTCTTGTCAGTCTTTGTGGGTCTTCGTCTCGCCTCCCCTTGAGCGTTGACGATGATCATGGGTTTGTCACCCTGGCCAGCTACGCACTTGAAAGGCCACAGCTTGATGTCAGCCTGCACGATGGGGTCCGCAAACTTGCGGCCAATCAAACGCTTTGCATCAAAGACCTTGGGATGGCTCACAGACAGCTCTCAGCACCGAAACGTGAAAGATTCATTCTGGGAAATCGTTCAACCTGTTTCTTGAGACAATCAAGCAGCTGTCAAAAAGGAGACACTCATGCAAACAAGGCTGCTTCACTCTGCGACGCCTACATTTTTCCACAGCAAACAAAATATTGGCCTTGACATGCAAAATTTGCAATGACCCATCACGATCACGATCACGATCATCATCATCATCATCATCATCACCATCATCATCATCATCACCATCATCATCGTCATCGTCATCGTCATCGTCATCGTCATCAGCAGCAACATCATCATCAGCAGCAGCATCATCATCATCACCAGCATCATCATCATCATCATCGTCGTCGTCGTCATCGTCATCAGCATCATCATCATCATCATCATCATCACCATCATCATCCTCATCAGCAGCAGCAGCAGCACCACCACCACCATCACCATCACCATCACCATCACCCACCACCATCATTATTATCATCACCATCACCATCACCAACATTGACAGCCGTGCGCTGTTCCAAGTTGATTTTTACATTGTAGTTGCCAAGACTGACCTGCCAAACGTTGTCAAACAAGTGGCGGTGTTCTCAGGATTGCGCGCCACCTGATTCTTGGCGGCATCACCAATAAGTCGCTCAGTGTCTGTGAAAGCCACATAAGACGGAGTGGTTCGATTGCCCTGGTCGTTCGCAATGATCTCCACTCCGTCGTTCTTCCACACACCGACGCAACCTGGTTTCAGTAAAAACATGCTAAAACATGAGGAAAGAAATGAAGCAACACATACAAAAACACTCAATAGAGAGACGCATAGATCAAACTGCCCTAAGGCTCCTTCTCAAAGCGGTGCAGATTTGGGAAGGTCCCCCGAAATCTTCCCGAAAGTCAAGCCAAAGGACTGTAGGTGGTTCCAAGATCGATACCAATCGCGGTCTTCTTGGCCATGATGAATTGGGCTCCAAAATGGAAAAGAATGAGATTACTAAGGTTCACTTTTTCAGCTTGAGCAACACAAACGCCAGGGCATCACAAGCAGAAAGACTTACACACATGTACACACAAGCAATCCCCAAATAGCGTTCCTACCATCAAGGTGATTCGCGCGCTCCACCGCATCCACACAAGAGGAAATTGTTTGGGAAGGACTGGCACGGTGAAGCTGGTCTTCTGCAGGAAGCTGCAACAAGAGAACAGCTGCGATTTCTCACCATATTGTTTACAGCTGTGGCCCTTTACCAGTTAGAAGTCAAGGAAAAATTGCTTTACTTCAAGTGATCCCCACCATGGCATTTCAAAGCATTATATTCTGACAAATATTCTCTCAGTGACCATACACATCCGCCATCTCAGAAAACAAACACTGAGGTCCGGCAGTGCCCACTGAGCTCTGGCGCTCGCTGTTGAGGTCCAGCGGTGGTGCGCGGTTGCTGGAGCTCACGGTTAAGGTCCCGCAGTGCCCACTGACATCTGGAGCTCGCGCTTGAGGTCCCGCAGTGCCCACTGAGCTCTGGAGCTCGCGGTTGAGGTCTGGAAGTGCCCCCTGATCTGGAGCTTTGAAGCAGAGGCGGAGGCAGAGGAGGGCAGGGCGGGGGTGGGCGGGCCAGCTCTGATAAAATCTACAGACCTTCACCTGGCAGGTGGGGAAAAAAAAACATTGATGGAATGTATTAACCCCGTGTAAAACCATTTGTCACTGGTAAAGGGCTTTGACCGAAGAAGTTTCACTGAAGTTTACTCCCAAAACTTTGGAAAGATAGTTGCCCTCCAGTAGTCCAACATGCGCAACATGCTGAGCACTAGACAGCCTGAGCACCACCTGCAGGCCGCGGGGCCCCCAAAAGCATACTGCCGGGAAGAAAGGAGCCACAAATAATAGGCCAAGGATTGGGTTGAACGGGCTTGGCTACAGTTAGATGGGTTTCAAAATCAACAGAACTAAGGGGCACTACCTTCTACTGTTTTCAATAGCCCATCTGGCCAATTTCTGAACTAAGAACTAAAGGCACCCTAGATACTCTGGGAGGGCCGTTCTGAATGGCCGTTTGAAAGAATATTTTCAAAACACGGCAGAGATGCTTGGAGGTGTTGATATACTGACAGGTCACGACAGGTCCACATACCCTTGCTTCAACCATCCAGAACCATATCATCAAATACTTCTACAACCGATACCCGATACAACCGATATTAAATGCTCTAAATGCGACTCAAGGTTAAATCCATCAAAGGACTCTTCACACACATTCTGGGACACTCAAGGAGCATCAGCTCAAGAATGCGAACAAAGCATTGCAAATCCTGAATGTGTTTTCCACTGTCTAAATCTGTTGCTTTCATTCCTAGGCATCAAAGGCTTTATATGGGTTTGTCAGAAGAATTGGTACCCGAAATTGATGGTTGTCATATGTTTCCCAACATATAAATTGCCGTTCCATGGCTATCCCCATTTTTAGAGACACGCAAATCATGCTTAGTTAGTTCGTTATATACATGTATACATATATATATATCCAGTAATATTCACGTTCAATGATCCTATAATATCCCCATGGTTTGTTGATGGGCCAACACCCTTGTTGATGATTCAATCCCGCCCTATTCGAGCCCATTGGTTGGTGATTTATATCCTATTCGATCCCATGAAAAATCCCAGCAAATTCAATGGGATATAATGATATTATATAATGATGATTGTGGTTAAATCAATGGGTTTAACCATTAAATTCCATGAAAACCCTATTGTTGATGGTTAAATTTATTAAAGCCACATAGATTACCACCACACATGTGACATACATCGCATCCCTCGGCACCTCCAGCCCACTCGTCCATATCCTCTCGCCTGGGGATGCGCATACATGATTACCATGATTATCAATACCATCTTGATCATTGTTACCATAGTTTCGGTATTACTTCAATCATATTGCCAATGTGGTAATTCTATGTACAAGAATTTGTGGTAGTAGTGAATCATTGTGATTATTTATGATGCCATGAATTATGACAAGGTAGATAATGATCATAGCATACAATAGCGATGATAATAACTTGGGCTGTCATGATCAGTAGTCATGAACAAATAGTAAACGATCTGGTAGTGATAAGACTGATACCAGTAATCATATATACGTACAGTAATGTATGTAACGGGAATATGAAAACATTTGCATTGATATAATACTTTCTTATGCCGCTCTTACTGCATCCATTGATCTATTGTAAATTGGCACATCGTCATTTGTTCGCACGTCCACCAATAACATTCAGTGTGTCATGAAGCTCTGCCCAACGTATGCATGGACCAATCATGCCAGTGTCATGCACCTAGAATTTCTTTTGGATTTGACAGGTAGTCAACACCCCAAATGGCTGGATTAAAATGGATATTCATCTCTGTTCATCTCATAGTTTTGACTCAGCCATTTGCCACTTCCAAATCGTTAGGTCCTAAGTAGCGCCGCCATCCGCATCATTTTGGACACTCAAAGCGTTCCTTCTGCCGCCTTTTCCTTTGAGGATTGTGGAATCCTCAATTTCGCGTCATAGCCTGAGTTCTGGTGGGCAAACTGCCTGGGTCTGAACATGGGCAATTTTTGATTCCCAAAATAATTGCCGTTTTTTGCTGGTCAAAATCAGGTGTTCAAATGTTGGGGTACCGGTGTACAACAGAAGATGTTTGCATCAACAAACAGGGCAGAGGACAAAACTCGTAGCACACCACAGGGATTTTGCCTCAGCCTGTCGCATGCCCATTACTTCGTTAAATCATGTTAAATCCCCATGATGGTGAAAAATTCCCAGCTTTGATGGTTCAATCCCCCACTTTTGATGCTTAAATTCCCAGTTTTGCCCACTTCAAATTCACCAATTTTCAGATTTCCAATTGGCCACCTCCGAGAAACGGGGCTGGAACCAAGCGAAATGCGTCTGAGGCATGTCCTTCCTAAAGAAGTATTCGCCCATGAAGTCCAACTCATTCACCGCCACATCCTCGATAGAAATTGGGGTTTTCTTACCATGCATATAAAGCCTCCACAAGATTGGGTATATATCTCTATACATACATCTTTAATATACACCTATACACAACCCTGATAACACCTTATCTTCATTTTATAACCTACAACTATGGTGATATATCCAGATAGAATTGGAACTGCCCCAAGTACGGCTCCGCGAAGTGAGAGGGGCCATGACACTCGGTGGAACCCCCGAAGACTTGAGTCTGCTATCATTCCATACCCATCATGTTTCCAACGCAACATGAAAGGTGTCAATAGAGACCATTCTCCTCAGAAACAACTGCAGATGGATTTTAGCGCTAAAGCATTATGGCTGTGGATAAATATGTATGTATGTATGTATGTATGTACGTAGGTATGTATGTATGTATGTATGTATGTATGTATGTATGTATGTGTGTGTGCGTACGTACGTACGTACGTACGTAGGTATGCATGTATGTATGTATGTATGCATGCATGGATCTATCTATCGATCTATCGATCTATCGATCTATCTATCTATCTATCTATCTATCCATGTGTGTGTATCTATCTATCTATCTATCTATCTATCTATCTATATGTATCTATCTATCTATCTATCTATCTATGTATCTATCTATCTATCTATCTATCTATGTATGCATGCATGCATGCATGCATGCATGCATGTATGTATGTATAATATGGTTATATAATATGGTTGTTCACTGGGATTTTATCAAAATAGTCGAACCAGACCTGAAAAACATCCCGTGGTCACCGTGGTCCTGTACCTCTTCGTCTCTCGGTACCATTTCACGCCGATCTTTCAAGGCATAGTATCCTTGGATTTGCCAAAAAGGGCTCCCCAAAAAAATTGGCCCATTTTTGGGGTGGATTCACTATGGATTCCCATAATATATATATATATATATATAGATTCCATAAAAATATTAAGGATTCACTATAGATTCCAGAGTCATGGTAGATTTTCCATCAAAAATAACCGGATGAACAAAGCCAGGTATCTGGACATCCGGATGTACTCCGTCCGTTGCTTCTTGTGGCGGATCTTGTTCCAGTGCCAATGTGGAACCTGAACCACTCCTTGGATAATCGGGACTTGGCTATCAAAAAGTAAACATCTTCCCAGTTTAAAATCCTCAGTGGATCTACACATGGACTCAAATTCGCCAGACATCATACGCTTAGCAATCCAAGACTCTGTAACCCATGGCTTTCACAATGCGCTCCTGTAGGCACATGGACGCAATCTTCTCCGTGGAATAGGCATAGAAACGATCGAAGTGATTACCTGCATCCCGTGATCGTCAAAAGCCATGGAATCCGCTGATTTTTTCACACCAAATATCTGGCGGTGTGAAAAACGGTATAAATCTTACTGGTGCTAAACGTAGGGAATGGATGGGAATGGGGGTTGCTGATGGGATTATTATTGATAGTTATTGTGGATCATTCCCTCATTCCCTACTAAGCACAAGTAAGAAATGGATATGCATCCCCAAATTGAGAAGCCCTTTCTAGTGATGCTACGATTGGAGATTTGCCTTGGCTGTGGTCTCAGCTTTCCAGAAAGTTAGGAAAGAGACAGAAAGCTACCTGGTACAGGATGGTGCCCCACAGTGATGTAAGTTGGTTTATAAACCCCATGAAAACATATTGAAAACTATAGTTATATATAGTAGTTATATCCACCACTCCACCACAATCACAAACCATAGAATTCAGCCACTTATAAGGCAACTTAACTATCTTGGGGAACCCAGTATACCTGGTATCTTTTGGAGCTTTTTCGAACACCTAGAGCTCAATCTTTACGACTTGGTGGGTCTGGATCTTCCCATTACAACCGTTGGCGGGTGTTGCCGGGTCGCACTCGTAGACCACCTTCCGATCACGTTCCACGATGTCGAAGGTAAAGGGGCCGCGGTCCGCATCGATCAGGTGGCCGATCTTCAGTTTGGTCAACGTATGACTCAGCTTTCCTGGTTGCCATGGGGCAGGTCCATGCTGCAAATGATCTGTGAATGTCATGGGGGGTCCAAATGATCACAGGTAGAAGACATCCGAGGTACAATCAGCTGTAAATTCACATTTAAGCAACCCATGTTTCACTTTTGAGTCGGAGTTGCTCGTATTCCTGAGCAACTTGTAGTGGCTTACATTGGTGGGTGGCACCCCAGCACTGCTATCCCAAGAGGCGTTCTTGTGCTCAGGATGTTGGAGAAGCTTAAGAAGTACTTTGGAACTTGCTGTGGGATGGAGGGATATCTCATTCTAATCCTGATCTCCTCGTGACCATCGAGCTTGAAAATGGGAGCCGAGCTCATCGCTGATCATGCCAGCACTGTCATTGTGTTACTTGGATTTGCTTAAGGGGCCCAAAAAGAATTAAACATATTCCCTATAGATTCCCCAGTCATGCTGGATTTCCCAGTGGGAAAATACAAAATCAATCAAAATCACCAAAAAAAAGTCCGGCCCAGGGTGATTTTTCTAGGTCCAACCCTCTCAAAACGATTTTCCAGCTGCGGTTGCCGCGCAACGTCAAGGATCGAACGAAGAGCCGTGATGCTTTGAGACTCAAAGGGGCGTCCATCCTTGGAAACCGACAGAGCGATCCAACATCCAGCCATTTTCTTACTGCTGCTTACATCAATGGATTGGTTTAAGGGAAAATCTACAGAAAAAAAAAAAACATATTTAATAAGAAAATCTATGGTTTCCTGTAAATTTTCCCGTAAACCAGTCCAATCATTACAGGAATGGGGCCCCAGTTCGTTAGCTAAGTTGATGAACATCACTATAATAACAATAGGGCATACGCAAATAACTATATTTAGATGTGGTTATAAACCAGCTCATATAACTGGGAGGCCCTATCCTGTAGGGAATGGGAAAAAGATCCATCAGAACTACTAATAATGTTGAATAATCATCCCAATAACCCCGACTCCCTACTCCTATTTACTAAGCACCAGCAAAGTATTGATATATGGAGGGTACCAACGTTAGCATCTCTAAGGCCATGAGGGGTTTCCAACTTTGAGACAGGAACCTCAGGGAATCTCCGAATGCTGGGTGCAACATGAAGCAACATGAGCAGTGTTCAAAACCCCATGGATGTTAATAGTCCATTAAAATCAAATGAACCAGATTATATAAATATTTATTTATGTATATATATATTATATAAATATATATATATCTTATATTTTTATAATATACAACTCATCAACCAGGCTCAATGAGGGGTCGCTGCTCAAATGGCAAGTTTCCGATGAGCTTTCCTGAAGAGTTTTAGCACATCATCCGGTAGCTCTTTGTATACCTGGCGGATCCCGTTGTCGTGAGTTTAACCAAGAAGGAACTCGATGCGTGGCTAGCTGGATACCTACCAGTGGAGTGCAAACCTGGTCTAGCTGCTAAGCTGTGGCAATGACTAGGCCTCCATCCGATAAAAGTACGATAATGTACTGAACATTTCGAAACAACATCTCCAATAGATTCAAATGTTCATACCCCCTATCAGCGAGTCGCCCAACCCTAATTATTCATTGTGGATAGAGGGACTGGCCCCATCAAATCGCTGGTTTTTTCTGATCTCCGTGTTTCCCTACTTGGATGTGCATCCTAGATAGCTAAGTTGGTTTATAACTGGGTTAAGTATGGTTTATGGTAGCTATAACTACGTATACTTAATAGGGTTTATGAACCAACTTATAACTGCGGGGCACCATCCTGTGGGGATATTCCAGATTAAATAATCGGGATATTTCATAATGGTTACGGTAATTACCCACAAAAACGATTCCTGGGATGCACTAACTTCGTGCGTCTTAAAACTTAGGGGGGAAACCACAGGTCCACGGCTTTAGAACCTCATTATCCCAACCAAAATATCGCCATAGTTTTTGTTTTTCCCTGACTGCATGGATACATAGGATCCCATCCAGAGCACATTGTTGCTTATAACTCTATATATATATACATACCATTGAAATCCCTATGATATTCCCATGATATCCGCATTTTCCGCAATGTGCTGGTTAAATCCACATGTTTAAGTTGGTTAAATCACCATCTAGCTTGGTCATATCTCATTGTTGATGGTTCGAAACACCATTTCTGCTGGTGAAATCACCTATTTAAGTTGGTTAAATCACCATTTGGTTTGGTCAAATCCCATTTTTGCTGGTTTTAAACACGATGTTTGTTGGTTTTTGTTCGGTGGGTTACTCCAAGCCGCCGGGTGGTGCAAATATCTCATGGCACTGCGCAGCAGCAAGACACGGCGGTGCAGTCCGACACTCAACGGCCGCTGCCTCGGCGCAAAACGACAGATTTTAAAAGTTGGACCAGAGATTTGAACCAGATTTGATGATTTGGTGCGTATACACATATACATATACATGTATGTGTATGTATGTATGTATATATGTATGTATGCATGTATGCATGCATGCATGCATGCATGCATGTATGTATGTATGTATGTATGTATGTATGAAGATGTAAATATATATATACATATATTCATATAGATATAGATATATATATATATATATACGTATTATTTATATAATATATATACATATATATGTATAAATATTATATATATAATATGTATATTATATATATGTATATATATAATATGTATATTATATATATATGTATATTATATATATGTATATTATATACATATATATGTATATTATATATATGTATATTATATATATATGTATATTCATTTTTACATTTATCATATTTGTATATATATATATATCATATATATTCAAATGTTCATGTATATATATATATATTCAAATATATATATATATATATACATATATATATAGATATATACATACATATATACATACATATACATGCACAGGGCGCCCGCAGCTTGGATATGACTTTTGGCGCTGACGCTGACGACACATTGTGACGACACATTCCCTGACGACGCATTACCCCCTGACGACACATTGTGACGACACATTCCCTGACGACGCATTGCCCCCTGACCTCGCATTACCCCCTGACGACGCATTGTGACGACACATTCCCTGACGACGCATTGCCTGTTGACAGGCTAGGCATGAGGAGCAAGGGCGCAGGCGTACTGTAGTATGTGGGAAGATAAATAGAGGAATGTAGAGAGAAAGAGGAGCCGGAGGGCAGATAGCGATTTGGTCTGATCACCAAGGCTAGGTTATGTAGAAATATAAGGTGTCGAGGTAGTACAAGGGGTTGTTGCAAATTATCAAGATCATGTGGCGCGTTTTTGCAATCTCAGTTGAAAATCTTTGAGGCCAGGACCAATCATTAATTAAGTTGAAGTAGAACCTTCTTAGCTTCTTACCAAACCCAAACGAAGAGAGCGCCGGAATGTTCCAGGAGAAAGCTCAGGAAGTTCAATGAAAAAAGTTAAGAGTGTAGCGTTCAGAACATGTGGGAGTTTAGTGCGTGACAACAAGAGCGTGTTGGAAGGTCCACGGCTAAAAGCATAGCACAGGAGGCAGATGGAGGGAGCATCAAGAGAACGCTGGCAGCTCCAAGAGGAAGACAAGAGCATAGCACCAAGAGCGTGTTGGAAGTTCCAAGAGAAACCTATAAGCGCGCAATACCAAGAGAGCGTGCTGAAGGACCAAGAAAAACCTAAGAGTCTAGCATCCAGAACGTGTTGGAGGTCAGAGCGCAGCATCAAGCGCATGCTGGAATGCTTGAGGAAGAACAAAAGGGGGTAGCAACTAGAGCGCCCTGGCGTGTTCCAGAACAAAGCTAAGAGCGCAGCACCAAGAGCGTGACTTTCTCCAGACCGGCGTCAAGAGGCGGAGCGCAGCACCAACAAGAGTGCGTTGGAAGTTCCAAGAAAAAGTTATAAGAGCGTATCATCACGATTGTGATGGACCGTAGCGTCAACAGCATCTTGAACTGTGCCAAGACAAGGTTCAGCACGTAGCATCAAGAGAGTGCCAGAGCCGGAGCCAAGAACGTAGCATCAAGAGCGTGTTGGAATTTAATGTGTCACAAAAAGAAGCAGAAAGAGCGTGCCATGCTCCAAGAGAAACCAAGAGCATAGCGTCAAGAGCGTGCTGGCATGTCCCAGGAAAAGGCAAAGAGAAAGTGTTGCACAACCCGCGAGATAGTTAAGAGAGTGAAAAAATGTAAAAAACACCAAGAGCGTGTTGAAAGTTCCAATTAGACAGCTAAGAGCGTAGCATCAAGAGCATGCTGGGGTCAAGAGAGCAGCATCAAGAGCTTGCCGGACTGTCCCAGGAGAAAGCTAAGAGTGTAGCAGCAAAAGCGTGTCGGAAAACCCAAGAGCAAGCTAAGAGCATAGCACCAAGAGCTTATTCGAACTTCCAAGAGAAAATTAGCGTAGCATTCAAGAGCGCGACTGTCTCCAGAGTGTAGCGTCAAGGGCGTGCTGAAATGCCTCAGGAGAAGGCCAAGAGCGTAGCTAATTTTCAAAATCTCAAAGAGCAAGCCCGGAGGCTATAGCATCCAGAGCATTTCGAT
>Ga0126342_10017689_pt1 | contig 12306 bp, 10 predicted proteins | sample Cyp1metagenome_FD_92528 | JGI IMG/M metagenome (GOLD analysis project Ga0126342, IMG submission 92528) | Coral microbial communities from Lord Howe Island, Old Settlement Bay, Australia - Cyphastrea 1 metagenome | ecosystem: Host-associated > Invertebrates > Cnidaria > Coral ... | reverse complement strand
TTCTTTTTGGTATATAGATTAACTAGTAGGGATTCTCCAGAAAGAGGTATAATTTCAATAAAATCCTTTCGACATGCAAACGTTCAAATAGTACATAAAGGTCCATCGTACATATATATATGTATATGTGTATATATATATGTATAGCCAACAAAAACTGAGGGTGTGTCTGAATTGAAGCAGTCCCCAACGCCGTGTGAGAATGATGCAGTCAGGCGGGAGTACGAATAGGAGGAACATGTGCCAGTTTCACATAGTTTCACCATATTTCATCAACCTATTTGGACTCCGCAAGCGTGCTGGTAGGACCAAAAAGTCCACTGCCATGTTTGTCAGCTACAACATTCTGGCAAATGATGTCAAGTTCTTGTCTGAGTCTGGGAATTGGAAAATGCAGATCATACTTCCAGCTGACGAGTTCAAGTGATGGTTCTAGCTTTCAACGTTACGTCTTGCGACCACTAGTTTTCACCTGTTTCTTTGCTGCTTTCAGCTGCAGTCCCACAGGACATGATTGCAAGCAACTCAAGCCAGGCGGCTCGTAAAAACGACCATTCACCAAATGCTCGTGTATACGTATGAGCTAAAATCCTCGTCAAATGTCCGTGCATTTCAGTCGTTTCCTGTTTTCGACCTTCGCGAAACAGAGGAATCCTCTGAAAGGAGTGCATTTGCCTTGCCACAGTGCAAAAGCACTGTCAGCTGCAGGTTGCAGGGTCAATCTGTCTATCATTGTTTCATACGTGCTAAAGTAGTTCATGAACTCAGCAACCTGCCTACAGTCGAGGTTTGCTCTTCTGGAATAGTTTTTCTGTCCCAAAATCAGAAGCCAAGACGATCCCAAAAAAGCTATCTGCGGAGGAAGCAAACGACTCAAAGCAAACCCTTTCGTTCTTTCTATGCCTAGCATGTCATTTTCAGATGCGACCGCTCTTTCGAGTTTGGCGCATGGATGGCATATGCCAGTTGCTCAGGTTGAAATCAGATATCCAGAGCAATTGGGCGGCAGATTGAACTCCAAACATCTCCAAACTTGTGGGTTAGTATGGATTCCTATAATGGACTATGATAATCCAGGAATATCCAGGATATAATGATATAATTATCTTAGAATCCAACGGGTAGTAAACCCCTTTGTATACATCACCAGGAGGTTTAGCAGCCACTGCTGGTGTGAGTTGTGATATGTTGTCATGGGTTCCAACATACTCCAACTTTGCCACGGTCATCGTGCATCACTGTCCCACCGAGTGCCACTTAGCGTTCACTGGATAGGTCTCTGCACGTGGTCCTAAGCGGAGAAACTGGGATCCAGGAGTCCAGGAACACCCAAAAAATGACCAGAAATGATGGCTCTTGTAGTCGTTTCCCGCCAACATTGTAAATGGGCTTCGTTTTTTGAGATCATGATATGCCATGATATGCCATGATATACACTTCGCCCCCTGACCGGGCTCAGACAAATGTGGTGATTTATAGTCTCAGCACCCTTGGAGCATTCTCGAAATGTCGGCCCAGTGTCTGGTGTGCGCCGGGAGTGTCCAACGACAATTCCAAGGTATTTGCCTCGGAAACACAAAAAAAACTCACTTCATTGGAGCAGTGTTCAAAAGCCACCAGACTCATCCCTAGGGCCCTAGGTACTGGTTGGACAGGGATCCCCTACGGCGGTTACGAATCAGTCACTACTGGTCACTCAGAGTATACTCATGAATTCAACTCTATGGATCCAAAAACAATCACTAATAGTTGGTTGTGGTTCCTCAATATTTCATAGTTGTCCCATCAAAAAAAAAACGCACCAAACCATCCAATCCAGGGATCTTTCATATGGGGGCAATCTTTTGAACCACCCATCTTATTGATTTCTATTGGAAGACAACATCAATGCGCTGATGGAACTTCCCGGGACCTCCGGAATTCCACTGGGAAACTCAAAATCCAGACGTCGATGTTGGTCTGAAAATGGGGAATACCAACAATTCCACTGGGTTATCGTCATCTTTCCATGAAAAAAAAAATGATATGTACATATATTATCATATATTATCATATATTAACATGTTGACATGTTTGGGACAAAACCGCATTTTTGGACACACCCATCCAATGCTCTGTCGTTGGCCTTTGGTTGGGAAAACTGAGGGGTCTGTAAAGGGGCCACGAAAATGATGGCTGAAATGTCCCAACATTACCCAACCATTCGGAAATCATCAAGAATAGCCATCTTGAGGTGATCTTCCAAATCCATCCAAATCCTCAAAATGGGACATGTCTAAGTCTAAACCCCTCATTGGTCATATTGATCGCATAATGTCTCACATGTTTGGACAAAAAGTGGCACAAATCTATGGGCTGCGCCCTTTTTTCGTGTTTGAGGGGGGGTTCCAATATTGGATTCTCCATAATCATCCATAATCCACATCAAAACAGTGAGAAGAATTGCTGAATTGCATGGAACCAGCCCATATTCCAGCATGAATCACAAATGAACTGGGCATTGCTCTGCTTTACAAGCGGCTTGGTGTTCTCGAAGGGATTCTCAGGAGGCTCCAGTGTAGAGTCCCAATCCTGGACCTTGGACGAAATGAGCTCAACATGCCATGGTTATCGGGGTAAGCCGGGTTTGCCGTGCACCACCCTGGCTCCCGGTGATTCCCGGTGGTTGCCAACACATTTGCGTTCCAAGAAGCACTGACCGTTCCGGTGAGCAGTCCAGGTGTGCTTGCCAGAGAAGCCTATCAAGGTGGAAGGCTGGGAAGCTTGCCAAAGGATTGCCTTCTCTCAAGAAAGGAAAGAATGCATCAGAGATTTCGTTCTGACTTTCCATGTTCATCGATTCGCCAGTTCAGGATTGGCTACAGGGTACCCCCCCCATATCCCATGGTTTACGACCATCACCATTCTCCAATTATATAAATTTACAATACATTGAGTGTTACCATAATCCACCATTCTCAGACACCCATATGATACATGGTTGGCTACCATTATTTATATTCCCTATAAAATCCCGTTAAATCCACCCATGGAGAGCTTAGCTCCCCTTAGCGCCTGGCACGTCTTTGAGCCCTTCGCAGTTGAAACCTGAACGGTACCGTGAAAGCTGGCATCCACGTGGTATCCCAACGTCTACCAGTCATATGAGATCAGAAAGCACTACTTAATTCTATGGACTTGAGGCCCAGGGATAAGGGACGAAAGCTAGTTTGGCAGGGAACTTGGCATGAAAACACAACGATGCTGAGGATGCGAATGCTGCCGAATTTGCGGCCGGTGGGCCACATGCCGACGGTGTCCCCGGGGGGATTGAGCCACGGCCAAACTGCTTGTTAACCAGCGAGCAGGGGGAAGGGGGGGTAGTTTAAGTGTAAAGTTTCAAGCGATTGGAGATTCCAGCCCCCCCAATACCTTGCTAAAACAATAGGGACTTCAGCTAGCAGAAGCTAGCTTTCGTGAATAGATTGCATGAGGTTTCCGAAAATGGGTACCCCCCCATTTTCCATCAATTTTATCTAATTTGTTTCTTGGGGTACCTCCATTTATGGAAACCCCATTTCATTGTAACATAGCCATAGATAGCCCATTTTTCGCGACCCCCAGGGATCATCCCAATAATAATTGCAGCGGACCAAGGAACCGGGACTGAGCTCGAGCCCCACAGTTGATCTGTCCGTGGGCTGGATGGCCCCCTTGAAGGGAGCCCCGTCGAGCCACCTGAGCAAGGATAGCGTTGTTCAGACTCTTTGTTCAGAAAAAACGTGGAAAGTATGGCCCAAATCATGGGGTATAAAACCATAGCACCATGTCTTTTCGGATATTATAGGATAAGTCTGATGTATCACGAACAATATGATGTGGCCTTGTCGTGATTTGGGAAATGACAGCTAGTGATATTTAGATAATGGCCATTGTAATAGAAGGAAACAGGAAGATCACCAATACACCAATATATACACCATGGGATTTGGGGTACTGGATGGTACTGGTACCTTATTTTCAGACAGTCCCAGGTGAACTCGCCATCGTCAAGTGACCCAAATTCTGGCAGGCACCATCAGGAACAGGTACTGTGTATGCGCCTGGAACCTGAAACAGTGATCCGCAACAAAGAGCCAACCCTCTTTGCTTTGCCAGAGCTGATTTGCGATTGAAAGAAGAATGACTTAATGACTTGGATTGGATATGATTGGATGGCTTTGGGCAATTTTGGACACCTCCAACTCGAAAATTCCCCGCTTGAAGCACCTGAGTCAGGCCAGCTTTCGCTATCCAGCTCGCAGGCGGTGCAGGAGCGCGTACGATCCTAGCCCAATTTGGGTTTGTCTTAAGCCACTTATGCCCCAGCCAAAATGATCAACATGTTTTCAGGGGAGTTTTATCCTGTTTGACAAAGAGGCTTGGGCTTGTGTCTTCTGCGGAAAAAGTCCTGCATCAAAGTCCCTTTATTATTGTATCTATATATAATAACTATAAAGTCCCTTATTTTATAATTAACTACAGTTATAGTATATATGTGGCATTATTTATGCAACTCAAATTATTCAATTTTCAAGTCCCTCGCTCCTGTGAGTTGGAATCCCCAGTATTCTGTCTTTCTCAGCTCCAAGATGTCGTGCAGAGTAGCTCTTGGACCACGAACCTTGGGTCTTTGGCCGTTCAGTGGCTCACTATTGCCATCTATTGCCATCTATTGCCATCTATTGCCATCTATTGCCATCTATTGCCATCTATTGCCATCTATTGCCATCGCAAAAAACAAAAACTGCACCGCAGAATGAGGAATCAACTTTCCCAGTGGCTGGAAGATGAGAAGCTCGGGGAAGCATCTCCAAGCCTTGACACCCGAGGCTACTTTGATGATTGGCCTAATAAACATAGATAAAAGTGCTGATTTCCATAGCTACCTTACTTAGTTTACCGGTCTCAAGACTCAAGACCTTGGCTTTGGTGGACTATGATAAGAAAGCTATGGCCAGTTTGATGATGTTTTTTTGTCAGATTTGAATGGGATATAGAACCACATATTTGCAATATATATATATATATGTATATTTGCAATGTGGTTGTGTACCTGAAAATGCGGTATAGTCTAGTCTTTTTGTAGCTGGTTCAATGTGGGATGTTGACGGATTTTGGGGGTATCTGGACGACATCCACCCGGAGGTTTGCAGCAATGGCACTGATCAATGACGTTGTAGGATTCAGCCTGCCAGTTGCCGAAAAAAGTCGGCACCTTTACATCCGAGCGTCATCCAAGTGCATCTCCTTGTCTATCCTTATCCATCCTCATCCATCCTTCCCATCCTGTCGTCCAATCCATCCTATTCTTTCCATTCCCCCACTGGCCATCATTTTCTTGCGAATTTCTCACATCATCCCAATTTGAAAAAATCCCCATCCCTCGCCTCAGGAATTCCCGGCGAAATGCTGAACTCAGCTGTCAGGTAGCCTGATGAAAAGCTGGTCGAAGCATCCGCAAGCCTCAGCTTGGCTGCGGCGACCCCCCCAAAGCTGGCAGTGAAAACTCTATGATTTACGTCAATGATGCAATGATTTGAGGGAAAAAATCTACAGGAAACATCAGGAAACTACAGTGTGTGTTTTTTTTCCATCACATCTGGGCGGTCCTGTAATTTTCCCTGAAACCATTCCAATGGAGAAACAAATAAATATATATATATATTGAGATTCAGATACATACATTCAGATTACCAGAACATCAAGTTGGTCATTCCGTAAAATCGACCATTGGACATGGCTTCAATATTTCCCAGAACACCGAGCAGCGGATCGCTGTTCGCAAAAGAATCTACCTCTGTCAGGCTGCTGTGGATGTTCATCCAAAGATGAGATATGGATAGATATGGCTGATATGACTCATGAATACACTCATGAATCATGAATCATCATGAATCATGACTTTCAAGTATTCTTCAAGTATTCGGGCCGGCTTCACCGATTCTGGCCGTCATCAAAACTGGCTGGTGCCAAATGACTTCACACAGACCTTTCGATAAGTCTGTTCAACAACGATGGAACAAAATGCAGAAAGAGATCAGAGCACAGGAAATTCATCTACACTGGTTGGTGGTTTCAACCCCTCTGAAAATATGTAAGTCAGTTGGGATGATTATTCCCAATATATGGAAAAATAAAGCCATGTTCCAAACCACCAACCAGTACAAATTTGTTTGCCATGTCTGTCCCCGAGGCAACCGCTACCCCGCCTCGCCCCGTCCCAGAGACCTGCTTCGTGGCTTCACAGGTGACTCTCCTGCCGAGACTGGACAGGAAATTGCCCATTTATTCAATATATTCAATGATTCACCCATTAAAAACATGGTTTGTCTAGAAATGGGGTATTGCCCCAAACAGCCTAAATGGATCGGTGATTATCCGGTGGTGGATTTAAAGGTACCCTATTTTCAGACAAACCACCATGAATTCGAAGCCTGCTTCAGCCACCACAGCGACGGATGTTGGCTTTCTCCTCAAGTCGCTGTCACGAGGACAGTTTACAGACAGTCCAAGAAGCTAGTGGCCTTGAAAATCCTTGCAGATTGGTCGGGTGAATTTGAGGGAAACTAAATAAGTATCATCCAAGATGATATCCCATTATCCCATTATCCAATGGCTATCCCAATGGCTATCCCAATGGCTATCCCAAGGATTTTTCTTCGCATGGCGATTCGTTCGGTGTTCAAATCCCCGCCTCATGCTCCTGTCGTCGCACCGAGCACCTAGAGCAGAGGCACAAATGCTGCTGTAGCCCGTCTATGGGATTCTAAAGATCCAAAGTCCAATCCAAGCCCCAAATAAATATAGACATTAATAACATATACATTACTACAAACGGTATACATAGATAACACTGCATTCAACCAGTTTTTAGCATTCAACATCTTCAACTTCATTCAACCATCTGGAATCAACTGCCTTCAGTGACTGGACGAAGGCCGCTGGATGGTGTGTGAGTGCCAACTTTCAGGATATCCTTCACTCCTGAGAGATGAGGGTCAAAATTGAAGGTCGGACCACAGCTTTTGGCCATTTGTAGATATCATGATATCTTGCTAGTATCCAAGCATTCTATTTTTGGGTATCCAGTTTTGACATGTCTTGACCCATATCCAAATATTCATGTGCAAAATCTGCAGCCCCACTTGTGCTGACGATTGTAGTTCATTGTAGTTCATTGCATTGCAAGCGCTAAGGGTGCGTCCATTACCGCGCTCGTCTTTGGCAGCTGCAGTTGAATGCAAGGTCTGTTGAGAGAGCAGATTGTCCATCCTTGACATGAAGCGGAGGTGGAAAGGAATATTCACACACGCACACACACCAGCAAGACCACTTAGCAATGTACAACAAGGTGAATTGCACAGAACAGTGTAACACAATGCCAAACAGCATGCAGTCCCTGACACTGTGACATCGAAAATTCAGCAAAGCTGCTTGATGAACAACCTGTCTGCATCCTGCCAGCTTCAAAAGTCATTGCCTTCCTAGCCTTACTGGCCTTCCCTGTGGTCACTGTGGTCATCTAAGATCTGAGTCATCTCACTGCGCTCCTGGGCCAAACTTGAGGTACCAACGCCCACCTTCCTGGCGTTGTGAGACTTCTTGAGGCGCGTTGATTCCCTGAAAATCACTCCGGACATTTTAGAAACACATGCTGTCAAGATTGACCAGTCGCCAGTCGTTCTCTGAAGAAACACCCTTCCCAATGCTACCAGGAGACGCTGCTTCTGAGTGAATATCACCCCGCAACTCAGAAGCCCCCATACCTTGGCGCTCGGATGCTCCAAGACGCTCGGACTCATGCAGAATGGTGCAGAATTCATGGTTTAGTGAGCAATTTCCCAAGACAACTCATCAGCCCAGTATAGCCCAGTGATGGTATCCGAGTTTCGACGAGAAGAGCTGGGCACAGCATGCTCAGCCCAAGGATCAGCCCTGACATTGCACAACTCGGTCAAACTGTTCAGGAGCTTGACATGATAGCACCAACAAATCATCAGTGCAACAGTGCAACAGTCACCAAGAAAGCCCACAAAAGACGTTGTGTCCCACCTAGCATCCAGCGCAAAAGTGTCCGGACTGTGAAGCCGTTTCTCGTGCAGCTCACGCATTATCCTCAGGCGCACCTCACGCAAGTGCCAGCCCGGTGATCTGAAATCGAAATGGTTTCAGCCAGCAAACCTGATGGCTTTTGTCCAATTGATGCGATGATGCACCTATGGTGGATTTGGTGTTAGTCATTACCAGAGGGTACAATCCATGTTTGTTCACATATTGCCATCTATAGGGTTGGAGGTCAACAACGGCAGCCTGGAACTGTGCCAACGTCCAAAATGCAAGGGTCTCCACCTACAAAGTGAAGTGGGATTCTGAGGGAAATATGGATTGCAGGATGAACCACCAACAGAAATATGGATTGATTTAAACATTATATACGTATTTTACATATTACATATGTGTATATATATATACTTATATATATAATTGTAAATTGTATATGTGTGTATGTATCAAAATGGTGTGCTGTTTAACCAACCAAATGCAACATAATACAACATATGATACAATATTATAATCTATAGATAGATGGTTAGTGTCCGTTTCAACCTGGTTGGATCTCGTTGAATCAAGATCCAAAGCTTAAAAGACCTCGATTTGGTGATGGGTTAGGATATCGAGTTGGCGTGAATAGAAGGGTAATAGATGTTTGACCCATAGCAATTAAGCCGTATGCAATTGCTTCACCAGAATCACACAAGACTAATGACAGAATTGAAGGGTCTTGTCTTTCGGGTCTATCTCCAGGCAAGACATTGACATCAACGTGCCTCAGGCATTTTTGGTCGAAGGTCTTTGACAAGTCGAATACAAAGCTCTGGCACCCCACAGTTGTCCTTGGTTTGAGAAAGGTGCCAATGCAAAATCCACGTACTGGGTACACTCTTTCCTGAGCTATACATCTATATTGTTTGGAACCCAGCTAGGGCATGATACAGCTTGGAAAGTCATGACAGAATTGCTTAAGTGATCAATGATGATCACTGTTCTTTTTCGACTCAAATCTAGGTAGCCAATTGTCAACTGTTTATCAAGCCACCGTTGCAAACAAGCGTCTCCGTATCCATACAACATCACGGGAGCTATGGATGATAGCTCGAGTTTCAGTTTTGACAACGGCTTCAGGGCACCCGTTAAAGCATTGCCCTGCAGGGAGAATCAACATGATCTGGCAGCAGCGCAGTCATGCTTGGATTGCCAATGCTAGCACTCTTCAAAAACATCCTTTTAATTTAGCACCTGTTCATGAAGAAAAATACCCTCTGGCTATTCAACATAGCTATGGAAAATAGTATATTTATATATGATTCATGATGATGTACCCATCAAAAATTGGTGTGTTCAAACCTTTTCTGCGGTCTTAGCAATGCCTCCGAGACCAACTCTGCAGCTCGTTTCGCAGAGCCCAAGAACTTGTCCAAATTTCGCAAGCCTTCGCTGTCCAAATTCTGGCTTTGCAAAACGGACATGTAGTGTAGAGCCACCTGGGTGCCAGAAATCGCCTACCAAAATCCATTCAAGACTTGGGAAAAAGGATTGGATGTTCTAAACTTTCCAAACCACTGGATTTTTGAGTACCCTACAGATCCCTACAGTATTTTTGGGCCACCCCACCTGAAGCTCCTTGGATGTTGCATCTGAATCCAGAATTTCTTGCATCACCTTGGTGCGCTCTTTCATCCCCAAAGCCCACCAGGCTGGCAACTTTCGTACCCTGTGCGAATCTGACACGGCCAAGTCGTCCAAACAAACGAAGAAACAGCAGGCGCTGCCAAAGACCAAAAAATCTCCATGAAAGAGCTCCTTCACCTCAGAAGATTTGGTGGATTCAGATCCCAAGCATCTCATTGAGAGACTCCAATTCTTCCCAATTTTTTTTTGGTTGATATCAGCTGGAAAACACCTCATGGCTACAGCTCCAGCATTTTCTCGAAAGCAACAACAATCATATCAATCATCAAATATCATCAAATATCATCAACAATCCCTTTTCGGGGTGTCAAAAAAGAATTCCATGTGGATCCATGTGGTAGGATCTGGCGTAAAACCTGGCCTCATCCACCGCAAGTCGCTGATGGTTCACCTCCACCCGCGGCACAGGGATGCCATTGCTGGCGCGGATGAAAAGCCGGTCATCCTCCAACCAAAGGTAGGCACAGCGTGGGGCGATGCCATGTCTTTCTGGAAGGACAAAGTGACCTGGTGGTTGAGTTTGGCCATCCTTGATCCCATAAAATCCATAAACCCCCCAAACAAGAATGATCAGATGGGACGATCATCCCTTTTCGAGGCTTGAAAATTAAAAGAAAAATGAAACCACAAACCAGTGACACTCTGGTGCAGATCCCAAGCTGAACTCACTCTTGTCTGTCACCGGAAAAATCATCCGCCCACTGCGCTCTGGATCATCGTAGCTGGCAAGATGGGGGCAGCTGGGCCGCCCCTCACGTGCCTTTTTCCCCTCCAGTGCCAAATAGGGATCTGGAGTCAAAGAGCGCCCTGCAATTCGAGACCGTGCCAGCCCCAACCTTTGCAAAGCAGAACTGCATTGCTGCCGAAGCTGTTGATTCTCCTTTATCTTTTGCTGCCAGCTGGCACGATATTTCTCCAGCATGCCATTGGCTACTTCCAGTTGACTTGACAATTCCACCGAATTATCTGCGGAAAGCTGCTGGCGCAATTCTTGCAACTCAGACTGCAAGCCACTGATCAGAGAGTCCTTGTCAATTCGCGTGGCAGGTGTGGCAAAGACCTTCACACTCTTCAGGCTCGCCGCAAAGTTCAAAGTGGTGCAGCTCTCTTCGGCATTGGCTTTGGCAGGGCTCAAGGTACAAATCACTGAGGTTTTGGAATTTCCACTCAAGGCCTTTGCCAACAGTAGTGTGAGTTTGGAATTCCGAAATCTCGCCATGGTGTTGTTCTCTGCTTTGCTGCCCCTGCGGTGAGGGGTGGCATCAGAATCCTCAGAAATCATGCTGGAGCGGGTGAGTTCCTTGCTGTCTCTGAGGCTGCTGAGCCGGAAGGACCCACTGCGCCTTTCCTCACCATTCAACCTGCTCAACCTCTTACTTCGTCGTCCACTGGCTGTATTCCCCAAAGCATAGATGCATTGGGACAGCCACATGAGACTTCCTGGTTGGCCATCCCAACACTATGCTTGTCCATTGATGCAATTTCTCTGATGTTTTAGGCATGGAAAGTGGTTTTGGAAAATAGAGGGAGGCTGAATCTTCCCATCATCTGTATGGGAATGGAACATCAAAAGTGACGTGTAGATTGCATGAACTTGGTACATATACCTAGAGCCCGAACAACTATTGTCTTGGAGGTGTTGACGAATTCGACCTGAGGTTAGCCGTCCAAATTTAGGGGTCAAGTGGGCTCCTGTCAACATATTTGTACTACTAATAATAATAATGATAAAAATAAAAATGAAAAAAATAATGATAAAAATAACAGTAGTCATACTATATATATATATGTGTGTGTGTGTGTCTGAGTAGCACAGGTGTCTGGTGTTTCTTGAAATTGTGGTATATTAAGAATGAATGACCTGTACAGAAATATACGATATACACATATATGATATGATGTGATGTGATGTGATGTGATGTGATGTGATATGATATGATATGATATGATATGATATGATATGATATATATATATACATATGTGTATATATATATACATATGTATATATATATGTGTGTGTGTTGTTATTTTTAATATATATATATATATATAGGCATGTATTATTATTACAGCTTGAGTATTGTATATTGTACAAGAATTCACTGTATAAGAATTTGAGGGGCTCGAATCCAAGGCGGGCTACATATTTTCAGTTGTACTAAACACATAGGACTTTAAGAATCTGAGGGACCCTGGAATAGGATTGCCAAATTCTTAAGTTACTCCTTATACGCGAGGTTTGCAATTCCCCTTTGCGTTTCTTTTTTTTTGCGGCGTGATCCCTTATATGGTCTTATGGGATGAAATCGGGTTTTGCAGAAAAGCAACTTTTCAGGCTCGATTTTTTTTTTGCGCATGCTTGGACTGCTTCCAATCCACACAAAATCAATATGTGGGTAGACTTGGGGACCTGAAATCCGCCCGCACCGAAGGTGCTGGGGCGTGATCTTCCGGATGGCACTCGTAAAAGGTTACAGGTTTACCTGGGGGGGGGTCCCATTTTTCGGCCAAAACCTCCTGTTTTTGATAGGTCG
>Ga0126342_10017688_pt1 | contig 12306 bp, 16 predicted proteins | sample Cyp1metagenome_FD_92528 | JGI IMG/M metagenome (GOLD analysis project Ga0126342, IMG submission 92528) | Coral microbial communities from Lord Howe Island, Old Settlement Bay, Australia - Cyphastrea 1 metagenome | ecosystem: Host-associated > Invertebrates > Cnidaria > Coral ... | reverse complement strand
GGGAAGACCCAGTGGGGGGGAATGAAACGGGCCTCAGCCGTGGGGGGGAGGGGGGAGGGGGGGTGGCAGGGCCTAGTGCATATATGTATATATGTATATATGTATATATGTATATATGTAAATATTATATACGTATGTATACATTTGCAGATAGATGGATAGACAGAGACATAATTTCGCATCTATTTTTGCCTTTTGTTTCAAGGGTATCAGCGTCGGTCTCCATGGGAACATGGGCCAAGCATTTTGCCAACTACATCGGTCTAACCACCCATGGCACGATTTCCCCATCTGCGACCGTTCTGAGTGCGCTCGCTGCGGTCGTTCTCAGCTTTGGTGCTCGCGGCACCTGTAGGAAAAGAAGGCAGGTGACTCAACATCTGCGGCTATAGCGGCTATTTTCAGGTTAAGCACGGTTAACCGACCAAGGGGGAGAAGGAAATGTGTCTTCGTCACAACTGCAAGGAGCGCCTTTAGCTATACGAAGCCCAGGGTGTTCTCCGTGTCCAGGAATTCACAGAAAATCTGAGGTTGAGGATCCCAATATATCTGGTGTTTCATGCTATTGGTGGATCACATGGAAACATTTTGTTCACATCCCAAAGCCTAGATTTCATGGTGAGAAAAACTTGGTTGTTCTATGGATGTTCTCGAGCAAACCAAACCATAAAGTTTGATTTGGGAACAACACTCTGTCAGAAGCAGCCAACATCAGCCAAGCACCAATTGTGATCACCGGTGGAGCAAAGCCGGTAACCCATCTATTGTCCAAGGCACTTCGATTCCAATTCCTCCCACTTCCTTCGTAGCCGCGGCGGTTTTGGGGCCTTGCCGCCGTGGGAGTTTCCGCAGGCCATTCTCTTCTGGCCTCTCCAGGGGGCCAAGTGCACATGCATTGTCTGGGCAAATTATAACTCCAACACTTTCCAAAGTGGCAAGAATTTTGGGAACTATCTTCCCAGGATATTCTCATGGATTTTTCCCCTTACCAGCACCAGCATTTTCCCACCTGTTCCCAGTTGGGCTTCTGAAAACTCTGCCCACCACCTGAGTTGGGAAATCCGAAATGTGCATACATCATAGATAGATAGATTGATTGATAGATAGATAGATAGATAGACAGACAAATAGATAGATAGACAAACAGATAGACAGAGATAGAGATGGATATGGTTATAGATATAGATATACATCTATGTGTATAATTTATAGTATATACACATGATATAGCTGCATCGTCATAAGTCATAGGTGATGCCTGGGTTTGAACCGAAGGGTACCAGAGCCATGACCACTCCTATTTGATTGTCGGTCATTCGGACTACCGGCACCATGCAGAAATCTCATCCATTGTGTCAGCATTTCAATGCTTTGAAACTCCCGCAGATTCATCTGAGCAACTACAGCACATCTTCTCATGTCTACCCACAATGAGTATGGGTCAAACTTGGCTTCCCCCTCAAAGTTGGCTCAAAACGAAACGGAAAATGTTCACAACATCTGCGCTTCTTCGGAGTCTTTCACGTTACCTTTAAACTAACATAGCTATTGAAAATGGCCCATTGATAGTTGATTTACCTATGAAAAATGGTGATGTTCCATAGTTTTTTGTTAGTTTACCAGGCCGGGTAATCTCCAATTTTTCCATGGCTACAGCTGACTCGCCATCCCAGACGTCCTCGCCGCCGAGCTGCTGCCTTTCTGCCTCTTGGAGGCTGCGATCTGCTGATCCCTGCGACTCTGATGTTGCCGCGCCTCGTCCTCGGCTTGCTCGGTGTTCATCAGTGACACCTGGCTCGGCTCAGCTCCAGGAGTTCACCATGACTTGGCTAAATGATGGGGAATTGATCCAAAATGATGGCAAAATCCAGTGGAATTATGGCTTTTCCCAAAGTTTCAGACAACCCCACTTTGGGATACTTTGGAGGCAGCAGCATGAATTTTGGGCCATGATTTTGAGAGAACCAATCCTCGTAACTTGGAGGTGTGATGCAAGCCCTTTGCACTCAGAAAGTTGAACAAATTCCAAAAGCATTGGGATTCAGGATGTGTCCCAAGCTTTTTCATACTCCACTCTCCCCCAACAGACTGTCATCCGAAAATGACCTTCATCTCACCCCAACTGGCAAGCGAGAGACTGGCTGAATCATAGGTTTGGGATAGTCCACGCCATAGCGAAAACCCTGCTGCCTTGGGTGGCGCTTGCAGCAAATGTGAGGAATCTGATCGGGAGGAGTGCTACAGCAAGATAGGAGCAAATGGGGTTTAAGAAACACATCTCTATATAACATTTATATAACCAGCCAAAATGAGGATTTCACCAACAAATACCAACAATAGATTACCAAAACAGGAGTTCAATGGTGAAACTGATGGTTGACCTCAAGGATTGAGCCAAACAAAGGGAATTCAGATCTCAGAAGATATGGCAAGAAATGCGGGAATTTGTCTGAGGCTGGGCTTTACCCGCAATTTACTGCAATTCTCAGCACGAAAATGATGTCAAACCATGGGATTTTCGAGGGTATCTTCCTTTTTTGCTGGTTGAACATGGTTGAACCCCGCTTTAACCCATCCTTTGCTGGTTTACGAGTACAGTATGTACTGTTTTTGTCGGTGCCGGGTGCCGGTTGCCGGGTTGCCGGTGCCGGTTGCCGATTGTCCCAAAATGTATACTATGCGGTTTACACATAATTAATTCAAATCCCTTTGATCCATGGTGAACTCTGGTTTTCAACTCCCATGTTTCACCGTCCAAGACACGGTGGCGACACCGGCCCGGACGCCTCGGGGTTTTCGCCCAGCGACAGAGCCACGGCACGCGCCAAGTCGTCATCGTCCTGGGCTCTGGGAAGGTACCAAAAAATGGATGGTGTATAATGGAAATTCCTATTAAAACGGAAAGATTTGGGGGTACCCCCATGACTTAGGAAACCTACAAGTAGTTTGATATAAACCATGCCTTGGTTTGAGATAGTTGTATTACCATAGTTTATATAACCATAGCAATTGAAAATCACCATTCTTAATAGGTAAATAATCTACAAATGGGCCATTTCAATGGCTATGCTAAATTACCAGAGGGCATGCTATGTATTGCTATGTTATGTTTACATATGTTTACCAACTTAATCTCTCCAGGCGTCTGAGTCCATCTTGGCCTCGCTAGCTCCGTTCCGGGACAGTAGCAAGGCTGCAGCCGCATCCGCATCCTGGACCAAATCTCCCAGGATGCCATAAAGAAAAAACAAACGATGCCGCCAAATCGCCAGGGATTGACTGGATATCTATCTTTTCTGAGGAATCCCAAACAGCAATTCGAATATTACATATATATATAATTATATATATAAGTATGGGTATGAAAGTATGAAATGGTATGAATCAAAATCTGCGATTCCTTCAATTCATAAAACCGATCTTTTTGCCCCATTTTGTCAGCGTCCTCCCAGGTTTGGTACAAAGCCATGGCCGCATCTTTTTGATCAAAGCCCATAGATATCAACGCCTCGCCACCAATGGGGATTAAGCAGCAAACATGGGGAGTAAGTCGCACCAATGGGGGATTAAGTCGCACAAATGGGGAATTGAGTAGCAAAATGAGGGGAGTTGGCAGCAAACATGGTGCTTGAGTAGCAAAAATTGGGAATTGAGGAGCAAACATGCGGGTACGTAGCAAAAATGGTGATGTAACCACCAACAATTGAGATTTGAGCAACAAGAACAGGAGCTTCTTAAAATGGGGGACCCATTTTGGTCATTCAAGTCATTAGTCGTCTCTTTTTTGTGGAAACCAAAGACTTGCGGCTCGCCGGTCCAAGAAAACTCTGTCCATTGTGTTCCTTTGCTACGGAGAAGCCCCATTTGACCCACGGTTTTTCTCCTTGTTTGCGAAAAGGAACTACCCCGCGTAGCCATCAAGTAGCTTACCTCTGCAGCTCCCTCAACTTGTCAGTGTTTTGTAGCCTCGCATAGCCTTCGCATAATCTCCGGATTTGTACAACGATGACACCAACATTGTCCCTTTGGTATACCATCTATCATCATTTACCTGTTGTTAAAGGGGTTTCTTCAAACCCCTCTATTTTCATCAACCAACCAATGGGAAAAGGACATCTATGGATGACACGAAAGATTCCGGAACGTGGGTATAGGTCAAAATTCTGCACCCAAAGGATTACCAGGATTACCCTCTGGTAAACTACATAACAGTTTGCGAACTTGAAGCCATGGCCCAGTCGATATATAGTGTTCGTTTTCCCATGAAAAAATGGTGGATCTTTCCAGTTCGCTTTTTGTATGTTTACCAGGCCGGGTTGATGCTTTGCGATGTCGTCCATCCACGAGACAACGGACCCATGCCAGTTAACCACCAGCCATTTCTGTATGAATCCCCACAGGGCCACTGCCCCGTTGCATCCCCGGAGGGATGCACCACACGAAATAACAGAGTTACCCTTGTGGTTATTTGTTACATAGCCATGGAAAATGGACCATAGAAATAGATGGTTTAGCTATAAAAAAATGAAGATTTTCCATGGCTATGTAACAAATAACCAGAGGGTATATGAAAAATATCCACAATCATAGTTTGTTTCTACATGTATTTATGTACATGACTAATACGAATGTAGTTAAAGTATACTGTACATACTTTTTTGGGGCTACACTTAAGCTAGTTAGTTAGTTATACTCAGCTTGCCAGTATATACCAGTCAGATGTGGTTTGACCATAAGTATGTAACCCGCATGCGGATATTCCTTATGTGATATGTCATATACGAATGGCTTATGAACCACTTACCATCCGTGATATGAATATATATATATATATATATATTTACATATACATATATATACATATATATATATATACGTATATATAGCATATATGCGTCCAACGCAAAAATTGTGTGTATGTATGTATATAACCTATACTAATGAATGGCATTGCATCATTACCATTACGCGTGTAAAGTTCCAATTGGCTGATACCCTAGTGGTTGATAGACATCAATATTGGAAGAATACGCCATATTATACAATTTCAGAATAATAAATCACTGATCGTCACTACATGGATATATGAATGAATATTATATAATTTAATGTGGCTGACTTGTAACCCTTACTAATCATCATTCCAGTGGCATCACAGTGAGGTTCTTATAATTCATCCAGATATACATGATACAAGGTGGTGCCCCCCAGTGATGTTTGTTGCTTTATAAACCCATGAATCTGTTGGTTAAATCACCATTCTCCTATGGTTTATTCCTTGTAGCATTCCTTATTGTGGACACACACACACAGCGCCTCCAGCGGCCCCTGCGACACGCTGAACTGCCCCGATTTCGGCAGCGCCCGCAGCCCGTCCGAGGCAACTCCTCCGTCGCTGTCGTTGAGGCCCAGGCGCCAGGGCTCCCGCGCCACGGTGCCGGGAAGGGAGGACAGTGACGGGATCCAACCTGAACGTTGTGCCATGCCACACCATGTATACATAGATATACATACTTATATACCTATGTTTATGTATATATGTATGTGTATATATATATACACGTACACATCCATCTACAAGAGATCTGTTCCAACAACGTACTGGGATAGGATAGTACCAACCAAAGACTCGAAAAAAATCGTTGACGCATGCTGTTCGATTTGTGAGGCATTACGTTCTTGTCAGCACGCCAGGGCCACCTCAAAATTCAATACTGTATCTGTTGTTTCCCACTTGTTCATTGCTACAAATTGGGGGCAAATCTCCCCTGAACAAAGCCAGCTTGAGCAATCTTCAGTTTGGGGTGTGGAAGCCGCACATGGGGCATCGAACTTCTGGATGACTGCGATGGATCCAGGCTAGCTGGAAACCCACAACCGTTCGCCATGTTTGGCATCCAAGATATATCGGGACCCTCATTTCCGGGCAACATGGCATGCGCGTGGAATGGCACACCACGTCGTACGACAACATTGCTGTTGGATCATCCTTTGGCATGGTTTTTGGAGAGAAAAATGTACAACAGATAAGTTGCTGAACAAATGGAAAGAGAAAAATGAGGTGGAAAAGCAGCCCAACAAAGAAATGGATGATCTGTATACATGGCTACAACGGGATCAATATGTTCATAGTAATATACATATTATACACATATCATCACATTACATAATATACACATATCTCAAATATGTCGCTACATTTATGTCAGCCACAACGTACATGTCAGCCCAACAAACCAATCAATACAGGACATCCCAGTCCCCACTTTGTGAACCTTCCCAGATCTACTTTTTGAAACCACCCCGTTCGAGAAAGCGGATGTTGGTTTAGAACTCCTCATTTACTAGGACATATGGTAGGTATATCTGTATATCTGATATATATATATATACCATCTGGTTATTTAACATAGCCATGGAAAATCACCATTTTTAAGAACGGAAACCATCTATAAATGGGCCATCTATACCATGGCTATGTAACAAATAACCAGAGGGTATATATTCAGTTCATGGAGGTAACAAACCCACAAATATATAGCTGGGGAGGGCACCACCCCAACATGGTCGGGTTCAAAATTGTACCCAAAAAAGGACGACCCCCAAGTCGAATGTCTGTCCAAAAATGGGGTACCCCAAAATTCCACTATATAATATAACACTATATGTATATTATATATGTATGTATTATATATATATACAGTTGGTTGGTTCAAAACCTCATTTTCCCATTAGAATTTGTTCAGAAAAAAGCTCAGACATGCCTTTCTCGACCCATTGGACTCCCGCCGCATCTGGCGCTATGCCGCTATGCTTTGGTCTGCGAAAAAGCGACGCTTGATGTACGTGGCATCCGGGTCGTGCTGCGTACCCCATTTCAGGATTTCCACTGAGCTCAGGCGATCGATCGGCACCTTGGACGCAGCTGGGAGACAGCGATAGGTCCAGTTGTACCAATTCGCGGTGGGTTCGTAGTCGATCCTTGGGAGCCATATATGGGACAAGGGGATGACCATGACCCTAAGTTATGGTAGAGAAACATGGAAAATGCGGTTTTTAAATGTTCAAAATATATCAAAATATCACAGGGGTTTTGGGGGGTCCTAATTTTGAGACACAGCCGCAGTATGGTCAGAGCGATGGTTATGGAAGCACTCCTTTCACCATCTTCCACTACTTGCTGGTTCACTCCAGTCTGACACCAGTTACACTAGGCAGGTAGCGTTAGTCCGGTCATAACTGGGGTTGTAACCCACCTACGATTCCTGGGGTGAACCACGAGTATGGTGAGGGAAAACAAGCGTCCACAACATCCACAGTTGCTCTTACAGCTTCCCCTCTGAGAAGAGTCAAAATGGGATTTCCCCATGTTTTACACAGAAATATCGATCAAGTCATCTATAAATGATGGAGTTTCCCTTCCACATTGGATATGGACCACCTCCGATCTCAGTCCAAGCTACAGGACGGACTCAAACCACTCCGCGGCCATTCTCCAGTCGAGACCCAGGTCTGCGATCAAGAACCAGCCTGGGTCTCTCTGCCCATGTGATTACAGTAGCCCGTGGCTTTCAGCTCACGCATGAAGCAATCAATGAAGGGGAAGCCCGTCTCTCCCTCGATCCACCTGGCAACAAGACGCGGCACTTTCTGAATGCAGCTGGCTACAGGGGTTGTCACAGTTGGGATTATTTTTCAGCCTGTGACCTTTCGTTTGATCACTGTGGGTGCAAATATGCTCCTGTTTGTTGGCAAAGATCATCATGTTTGTTGGTACAGATGTCCATTTTCCTGGCCAAAGAACCCCAACTTGGTTGCTGGTAAATATCCATGCCCTCGAATTTTGTCATATCGGTGTGTCCAAAATCGTGGTTACTTAGAAACTCTGAATTTCATGAGATTCTGGGTCTATTCCCGAATTTCTTGGCTACCCCCATATGAGCAATGTTCAAAACCCTCTGTCTTTCCATCACGCTGGTTGATAAGGGTTCTGGTCTCATGGGCCACGGCCACTTAATAATAACCAACAGATCGGGTAGTATCACCATCATAACCTCTATGATCATCAACAAGGGTCTTGAACACCATCATTTACTTTCCCATATGTTTGATGCTCAAAAAAGCCTGTGCATGACCGATAACTCCCCAGAAACTCAATTAAATACCCAGTTAAGCAGGTTCCAACCATCATTTATCAACTATATCCCCACATGTTTGATAGATGTTCAACCCCATACTATTAGTCTTTGTTGCACATGAAAACAAGTAGAGAACTAATCATAATCATGATCATCAACCAACAGGAGGTTAATGACCAAACAAATAAACCATCAGCCAAGCATCATTTACCGATGATTCATCCACCTATGTTGGTTCAAACCCCTTAAAAATGATGGTTGCACCAGTCGCCAAAAAAAACTCTAATCATCAACCAGTCACCAACCATTCAGCGAAAAAAAATGTCGACGAACAGCAGCTTTTTTTATCACTGCTATTCCTGGAGTTGTTGGTCTGGAAGCAAAAATACATATATATATATATACATATTCGTTCCCTATAGTATATATATATATTATAGATTCCCCAGTCATGGTGGATTTCCCGTGGGGAAAATAAAACATCGTCTTCAGCAAATCCAGGACTGTTAAGTATGAAGTCATAATTTCATTCACATGTCCATTATCTCATAATACATTCGTATGGTCCCTTTGTCCAATTTTCATCATCTCATTCTCCCAAGCGAGTTTGTCATAATCCCAAGCTATTAATTATCCCGGATTATCCTATTACCCTCTTGTCAACAAACAGTTTGCTATTGAAAATTGTTATTTATAGTTGATTTACCCATTAAAAATTGTGATTTTCCATAGTTATGTAAACGTTTACCAGAGGGTAATCTCCAATTTATCCTATTAATAATCCACTTTAGCAAATCCATCAGCAACTGTTGGAAAATCACTTTGGAAACCCCAGCGGTTTTTTTCCCCGCCTATTGAGGCGCTCGCGATCGCTGGACCAGGACCACTTCGGCCGCACGTTCTGAGGACCTCCGATGAGGAAGATGGACGTCCCTGAGTTCGCCAGAGTTTCGGCAGCAACATTGAGGAAGTTGGGTGTAGAGGCACAAAAGGATGCAGAAAAGTACCATACAGAAAAAAACTAGTTCAAATAAAGGTGGTAAATGAGATTTTAGTTGTTTCTATTTTCTTGAGGGGGTTAGAGAAACCTACCCCTGTAAAATGACGAAAAATCCACCCTTTTTCAGCAAGCCACGGCTTTGGCAATTCAGGGACTCCAAATGAATCAATCCGTTACTTAACCATGGTTTCCATTGGTGTTTCTTTGATATTCTGGTTGGTGGTTGAGCCCTACCCCTCTTAAAAATGATGGAGTGAAAGTCAGTTGGGATGATTATTCCATTCCCAACTGAATGGAAAGTCGGATGATGACATTCCCAACTGAATGGAAAGTCATAAAATTCATGTTCCAAACCACCAACCAGTGGTTTTTTGATATTGGGGGGGAAGGATTACCCGATTCTCATCAAATAGATGCCTCATTAAGATACCAAAGAAAATCTGGAACGATTGGGGGGTCTTAGTCAAACTCGGGAACATAAATCATAGAACTACCGTAAATTCACGGACATGCAAGGATGATTGACCATTCCTGTCGGGAGTGCAAGTTTCCAATTAAGTACCAACTGCTATTGGTTATGTGAAAGTCAATCCAACCCAAACATCTCCAGGAGCTGAAGAAAAACTCCGACCCTTTTCCCATCGCCTGCATAGATACTGCCGAAGCGAACAAAGTCCCGCCAGAGCAACTCGTGAGTGATCCAGTAGGTGGACTTGTTCTTCCTTCTCTCCCGCTCGTAACGCTTCACTTCCTGGCTGCGAAGGCTGCGAAGTTTCAGGGAGACTGGGGACCTGGTGACCGCAGGCATATGACGCCGGTGAAGAATCTCGCCCTTCAGGAGAAGTAACAGGACAAATATCCGGTGTCGAAAATGTTCCATCTTACTTCAATGTGTTTTTTCTTATATATATATATGTATATTATATATATATTATATTATATATATATTATATATTTATATTATATTATATATATTATATTATATATATAAATATATATATATTATATTATATATATGTATATATATATATATATTGTATTATATATACATATTATATATATATATTATATATTATATATATATTATATAATATATATTATATATATTATATTATATATATATATATATTATATATATTATATATATATATTATATATTATACAGTATATAGAAGCCTCCATTTTTGGAGGGGATTTCCCAGTGGCCAGCCATGTCTTAAGTCTTTGGAGGTTGTGTTTTCTCTTGACCAAGATGAACAGGCTGAAAATATTGGCCAATTTGGTTGCCAAATGGTGGTCACTGTATGAGTTTGATGTTTTTACGGGAGCTGCACTTCAACTTGGGGATATGCGGACGGGATTAAATGGGATATGAGGGGAATAGAATCAACAATATGAGGATATGTATGGGGGTTACTCAACCTGTCATTCCACTTACTGGTAGCTTAAGAACGGGATTCCCAGTAAAAATGGATGCTAATCCCCAATATCTCAAGCTTAAGGACTCCCTATAATCAACCTATACCCACCACGCAACAGGGGTCACGGTCATCCACTGAATCCCCCGAAGATCACCCGGATAAGTCGGGATATAACCAGCCCCTATCACTCGGATTCTGGATGGTTATGGTTATATCTCCATACTTAAATGGAACTGGAACCCCAAGCGCCACCAAGATCGAACCAGAATGGTTGGTGTCCAACATAGGCTGTTGCAACATGTTGCAACATGTTGCAAACATGTTGCAACACCTTCCTAGCTCGCCGGTGTGTCAAACATCAAAGTGTTCTCTGCCCCGATGATTTCCTTTTTGGGTAAATAGATGGGTTATTTTAATTTTGCTACGCCATCTACCGTCATTTACCAGTGTTTTTTTGGAATGGAGGGCACACCCGTATACCCCTCTGCTGATCCTCCACTCATGGAAATTTGGGGACGCCCCCATTCTTTGATGGTGAAATCTGATCTGATAGAAAATCCCGCATAGATAACCCCAACACGGTCGAAAAACATGTTATCATTATTTCAGTAGGATGTTGCTTCTCTGCATCTTTTGGAGCTGACTATATAGGTGTCTTTGTTTATGGAAAACCATTTCCAAATCTCCATGATTTAGAGTAGCGTAGTGTCCCCAAGACCGGCCGTCACATCAAAGTTGAACACACTTTTTCGTCGTGACCGTAGTGACAACGTCAAAGCACAAAGCACATGCCTATGGAAAAATCACCATGTTTGACGGGTAAATCAACTATAAATGGCAATGTTCAATAGCAAACTGTTAGTTTACCAGAAGGTAGCGTAAGTTTATGAGCACTGACAGCCGCAAATCTCCATGATTTGGTAGTAAATTCCAGACACTTCCCCAAATTTCGTATAAGGTTCGCAGAAATCCTATGACACCCCTATTTTTCGAGAGTGGCATACAAATGTTCACTATATTCAAACTAATTCCCCTATGATAATTCCCATAAGTCCCATATAATTCTTCAGAAATTCCCGAAATCTAACTCTGCCCAGTCTCTTCATACAACTTCCTGGGAGAAAGGCAGCCATGCGCCAGCCAGGGTGAAAACTTGGACATGGCCCTGTCACGCATGCAGCTTTTGGCTGGGTCCATAGTCATGGTGGCACCCACATAGTCCAGGCCTAAAGAATCCTCGTCCCAGAGATATTGCTGCACCTGCAGGAGCGGTTTGATGGCCTGGCCCAGCCTGGCTATCTTGGAGCAAAGTATGGATTTCACCAATGAGAAGATATAGCGCAAGATATAGCAACTGACCCATGCGCATGGCAGGATGCCAAAAACGAAAAGCCATGGGATGCCACAAAAACTCTGTAAAATGATCTGCGGCAAAAGTTATATTCAAAATGGTAATCCACTCTAGAGTCTACCGTACCTCAATCTATTGGGTTGATTCGGTAATAGCTTTTGGTAACATACAAATACTAAAAGAGATGCACAAAGCTCTGAATGTGTTGTGGAGTGCGTTGAAACTGGCATGGTGCATGCAATCTATATTGAAATAAACCTAATGACTGATAGATTAGATAAATTTGATAGATTAGATACATTAAATAGATTAGCTAGAATAGAATAGAATAGAATAGAATAGAATAAAATAGAATAGAATAGAATAGATTAGATTAGATTAGATAGATCGATCGAT
>Ga0126342_10017687_pt1:2500-12307 | contig 12307 bp, 9 predicted proteins | sample Cyp1metagenome_FD_92528 | JGI IMG/M metagenome (GOLD analysis project Ga0126342, IMG submission 92528) | Coral microbial communities from Lord Howe Island, Old Settlement Bay, Australia - Cyphastrea 1 metagenome | ecosystem: Host-associated > Invertebrates > Cnidaria > Coral ... | reverse complement strand
GGTTGAGGTCCGGCAGGGAACACTGGGCGTGGATGGTCGTGGTTGAGGTCCGGCAGCGAACACTGTGGATCGCGAGTCGCAGTTGAGCAAGGACGAGGAGGACAACGAGGACGACGAGGACGACGAGGACGACAAGGACGACAAGGATGACAAGGAGGACGAGGAGGACGAGGAGGAGGAGGAGAGGAGGAGGAGGAGAAGGAGGAGAAGGAGGAGAAGGAGGAGGAGGCAACTGACATAAAATCTAACAACCCTCACCTGGCAGGTGGGGAAAAAAAAATCAGAATTCCAGAATGGGCATGACTGGACTATGCTTCAACATATACCTTGACCCCAAGAGTACCGAAAAAAAAAAAACATGGTAAACGCATACTTTTTAAAGTGGGGTGACATGACAATTTTATTGGCTGTTCAAGAGGGTCTGTCTATCTATCTATCTTTCTATCTATCTATCTATATGTATAATATATATATATATATAGATTGTGTTGCCATTTCCGATAACTGTTCGGGATGGCTAATTATTGGGTGTACCACATGCATGATACATAATAGTGCAATATCCGAATTCATGGCTCCCATATTTCATGTGATTTTGATCAAACAAAAACCAAACTAATCACCAGCAGTGTTGCGAAATCTTTGAGCAACACTTAGTGCATCAGGTTTTAGTGCGATTTCTGGAAGATCCACCGTGAATTCACGGTGATTTCCCAAATTTTCTCGTTGCCTGGTGAGTTCTCCGATGTTTTTAACTGCGAGTTCTCTCAGACAACATGTCTGATTTAAAACATCACCCCTCCTGTGTCCATTTTCGCTAAATCATCCCATGTTCATAACCCATGACGGATCCATTAATATGCTATATATGGTGTGCCATGGATCCCATCAACAAAAACCCCAGTGATGTTAGCATTTTTTCTACCAGCACCAGCCGGATCCGTCACCTGGACCTGGCGGCGTCATCACGGTGACGCAGATTGAAAAGATACGACAGCTTGAGCCACGCGGAAAGATGGAGAGATGGAGAGATGGAGATTCATGGTGAAAATTTACATTGTGCTTAATATACTAAGGCTCCAAAAGAAACTTTTTTTGGGGGTTGCCAGAAAAAACAGAAGTGTTTTCAAAATACCCGTTGTTTTCTTTCAGCAAGGCATTTGGTTACGGGAATTTACGGGTAAATTACGAAATTACGCGGGTAGAGATTTAGAAAACCAGGTTTTGCCAAAAATACAATGTTTTTTAAAAAATATAAAAATACTTTTTGATGTTCAACCAAGAAAAAGAAGGCTAAGGTTCCTTAATACTTAATATATATATATATATTGTATTTTTTTTGTATAAATATATATATATATAATCATATATATATATACAATGTATAATATATATATATATATACACAATGTGTGATATTTATCATTGGGTCAATCTATAATACTGTGGATGGTTGCGAAATCCTGCACCACCAACAGGATGGTATTTCAACCCTATAAATAATGGGATAGGCCACCTCTCAACTCGTGCAGGATTTATTTCATCAACTGTATCTATGCTGATATCTATCAATAAGACGGGTATCATGTTATATCCATAAGTGTTGATTAAAAATGCCCCTTGGATCAATCATAACTGATTGAACAAATAAATAGAAGGGCAATATTCGAAAATAATATTGCATCCTCAGAAGAAATTAGGTGATACGCCAGATGTGTTCGACTAGGTGGATACATGTGTTTCTTTCGCACCAAAAGAATACATCCTCAAGTCCTACAAAAAGAACCTGGACAAGTAAGCCAGCTTCAAAGTATACATTCCATAGAGACTTAATTAATACATATTCCTATTCACATAGATATATACGGTAACTATATTAGTGTCCTTCAAATGGATACTTTCTACATCCCATAAAAAATCATTGCTGAATCAACCACTTGGAAATCAGTTCAAACATTGAGAGCTGAAAAGGATTGTTTAAAAATTGATAAACATACAAAAAACTATTGACAATGGTGATTTATAGTTGATTTACCCATTAATAGCATGGTGATTTTCCATAGTTATGTAAACGTTTACCAGAGGGTATCTGAAAAATATATGTTTTGACACAGGGGTTGATGATGGTTGATGTTTGCCAACAGACATGGTGATATACGACCAACGTTTACTAAGATACCTGAGCCATTAAAATTGCCCTAGTTCATCTCATGAAATACTAGTTGAAACTAGTTGGTTTATTTTGGTTTCGTTCTATGGGTCCGTTCTAGGTTATCATAATCCCTATACTAACCGTGGTAGTATAACTCCCTGTTTCAACCAATCAACCAGGCTATTGGTTGTTCATGGCTCAAATGTTTCCCGAGGGGCACAATCCGTGTTTTGTGTGGTACCCAGGTGACAACGAAAAAGATGAACAGAATAGAAATCTCGGAATATGGGAACATGGAACATGGGATATGCTAGGGATTTTTTCTTTATGGGATACATGAGTTTTTGAAATTGAACTGATAACTGGTATCAGTTCCATAAAAATAACCAGTGGGCATCTTTGAACTGGAAATCTACCAGTTTCCCAACTGATCCACCGGTGGGGCTCACCTACCCATGGCCGAAGTTCCTGAAAGGCGAGGCGAGGTCAGTAAAAATAACTCCAACAACCAGGCTAGATTCTGCTAGATAGTGAGGTTTTTAAACCAACTTATAAACAACTTTAATTACTATTGTTGCTACAGTTGATCAACCATTGTTTTAAAATGTATACTGGTTGGTGGTTTCAACCCCTCTGAAAAATATTAGTCAGTTGGGATGATGACATTCCCAATGTATGGAAAGTCATAAAATTCAGGTTCCAAACCACCAACCAGTGAGATTAACCATTATTAACCATCATGAACCATCATTATCCCATACTACACCAATGTTCCAGTCACCACCAACCAGTGATTATTAACCATTAACATCCATTAACCATCATTAACCACTATTATTGGTATATAATCCCATTATAAAGATGATTCTCCCATGAAGACTTTCGGAATGGCTTTCCCATTGCGCATCGCCATGTTTTGACCTCGACCTCGGCGGCGAGTCATTCAGACGCAGCATCGTTGCCACGTCCAGTTGGCATTAAGGGCGGTTTTCAGCCGTCGGCAGTGAAGGAACAGGTCTTGAGGGGGGTGAGATGGAAAAAAAAACTACCCTCTGGTAATTTGTTGCATAGCTATTGAAAATGGCCCATAGAAATAGTTGATTTAGCCGTATTTGGCCATTAAAGATGGTGATTTTCAATAGCTATGTTAGTTTACCAAATGGTATTGTTTGGTAGGGATATATGTTAATAATTGTTAATATCAGTGAGTATTTCTAATATGTTCTAATAGTCCAATCACTGCATTAGAATGGGGTATCCCCAATATACTCCAACGTAACAAAAACTCGCATTATTGAAAATGATCCCTGATCATTAATCATCAGTACTAATAGTACTAATACACACATCTCCAATTCATTCCCCACAGGAAATATCCCAAGCACTGGAGCCATTAGCTTCATCTATACCATGGGATGTATATGGATGTAGAGTTTGTTTATGATAGCTCAGTTGAGGTTTTGTTCAAAAAAAAAACGCGAGGTTTTGTGATTTATGAATATTTATGAATATTGATGATATATATATATATATATCATATATTTATAGATTCATAGACTAGATACCGTGGATGGTTGCGAACTCCTGCACCACCAACTGGATGGTTGAAACTCCAAAATAAAAACATTGATTTGTTTTTTTCGGAATCACCAAAACATTTTAAGAATCTTCCCTTAATTGATTCCCCCAAAAATGTGGATTTCCCATGATATCGGGACACCCATTTCATGACCATCATTTTATGGGGATTTTCCGTTCAATCAATGGGGACTAACTGACTAGCCAGTAATACCAAGGGAACATATGATATGATATGAACATGATATGAATATGATATGAATATGATATGAATATGATATGAATATGATATGAATATGATATGAATATGATATGAATATGATATGAATATGATATGAATATGATATGAATATGTGGATTTAGCAGCCCATGGGATTCAATTATTTTATTCACAACAAAAAAGGATCATTTTTTTCGGAGAATTCTGAATTTCTGAGATCTGGCATGACTAAGTGACGTGACTCAGCACCTTGATAGGACCTGGTGACCTCAAGGTGGCCAAACCACGGCCGTTGATCAAAATCCTGGGGTCAAATGGGGGTCAAGTCGTGAAAAGTCTCCCGTCAAACTAGATGGTCAATAGATCTTCTATTTTGCTAATGACAAAAAATAAAAAAAAATAAATGTCTGCAGAAACTGGCCTCAAATTTTGACGCATCTCCGAATGATCGAACTTTACACCTAGAATCAGATTGTATATGATTGGGCAGGAAAACCTCAATGAGCTGCAAATATCTATGTATGACAGAAAAAAACATAAACAAATATCTATTTCTAAAGCGACCACCCCAGGAATAATTGGAAACCAAATGATGAAGAAAACGACATCAGTTTCACCTCCTGGATGTTCTTTTGGCAATCAAACAGAAGGGGAACCCGATCATGGCTATCATAACACTCCGATCATCCGATCATTTAACACAGCGACAAATGGCCCATTTAGTGAACGATGATTTACCTGTTAAACATGGTGATTTTCCATGTATCATAATTTAATATAACTTTTACCAGATGGTTTTATTCCGCAGCCTCGCCCTTCACGCTGACTTTGATGAAATGTCCTGCCACTCCTGCCCCTGTGGGCCCAACATGGCCCGCTCAGATTCGCTACGTTCAAACAACAAGAATTGGGCGATTCAACTTCATATTCCACAGAAATCTTGAAAGATGGTTTGAGCCATACTTGGAAAAGTTAACAACGGTCCCAACATCTGCCCAAAACAGAAACTTCAGATTTCTGGAATCCGAGAGGGCAGAAACTGATTGCGAAAGAGTTGGGCAGAAGCGGAGTCAGCTCCACAAGAATTTCAGGCTCAGCCGGTTTGCGCGACTCGACAGCCTTTGCGGTGTAACAGCCGAGGTGACGCAAAAACAGAGTTGTTGCGATTGTTTCGTCTTGATGTAGTTAAGTTGGTTTATAAGCCATAATAACTAACTATAGACTAAATAACTATAGATATACTATCTAACTATAGTATATATATATATCTACTCAACAGGTGCCAATATAGTTATCAAACATCGCGCCAATAGACTTATATTGTTTTTGTGTAATACAGTCGTATCAACCCAACAGTCGTTCTAGCTACGAATAAACCATGTAAACCGACATGTGGATACCCTATCAACCGCCATCCCCTAGCCGCACTAGCCATCACTGGCTAGGTGGTATACACCATAAATCTATGTGGATATTTTTTGCTTTACTGATATAACTATAAATAAATAGTATCAGTTATATCAGTAAAACACACTTGAGCATGATTCCAGATATATGTCCATTGACATTCCATTGATAGTGTTGGGTTGATATTGATATCTCCATTTTCATGACCATATATATATATATATGTACGCCATGAAATTGGAGTTCATGAACTGAAGCAATTTCCGGCCGCTCAAACCAGGCTCAAACCACTAACCGCGATGCAACAGTCGATTCACCAGCGATGGCGGCGTGACCTGGGTCACTGTGGGAATGTATACGGTACATTGCCTATATTATGTATGTTTGTTTTATATATATATATATATGATTAAGTACTTATATGTAATTTTATATGATTATATAAAATTATATGCTTATACATTATATATATAATTATATCTTTATATACGTATGATTATATACATATATGATTATATATATATATAGAAACAGAGAAAGAGTTCTGAAACACATATCTGATGTTTCCCAAAAGCCACTGAATCAAAATATGCTTGGACAATTCTAAGGGCAACTTGACTCTGAATCACCCGTTGGTCATGATTCTTGCACTATTGTCAAATGATAATCTACCGTTATAACTGGTTTATTTCATGATATATGACCTTAGTTATTGGAGTTATGTCATCCCATTTAGAAATGGTGTATAGGGCCATAGTTATGGGATTCCAGTGAAACAAAAACACTTTACACCAAACGTCGACTGGGCCTTTCACTTTGTCAAGTGGAATTACTACACAATGAATTGCAATTTTGAATTGGGATTCGCTTAAAACCTTGCGGACCTTGGGTGGTACCCGCCAGTGGTACCCCATTAACACACAAGGCAAACTGGACCAAACACCAACAAAATCAGCATCTTCAGCCCATCACCCAGCCAAATATCAAAGTTTCTATCTACATCTTTGCAGCTTCAATCCCCCTAATCCCCATCCACATTGTGATCTGCTCGTGGCCATCCCAACCCTGCTGTAAACGTTTACATTGTGGGAAAACCCCGCCATTTGTAATTTGTAGATCATTTTCCCAGGGCAACCATGGGATTCCACATCTGCGGCTCATCGGCGGCGCGCACACCCGTGGCGCAAAGGCGTCATCCGCGCAACGCTTCCAATTGCTGTAGCACGTCTGGGAAGCAGGGACGCTCCGAGGGGTCCTGCGCCCAGCATGCCTAGCGCCGCTCAGGGTAGGGTTGCGAGGGTTTTTTGATGTGGGAAAAATGCTGGGAGAACAGGTGGAACATGGAACATGCTGGGATTGTTGGAAAACATCGGGAAACTGATGTAATTCCAGAAAAACATCGGGAATGTCAAGCTGGAGGATTCCATCTATCATTCACCACCTCCCAGGAAAAACCATATCAATCAGCTGAGACATTTCCTTTGTAGCGACATGATTTTGAAAAAGGACCCTGCAGCAGAGTCTCAGCCCATGAAGCATACACTGGGAGAGTATTGTTATATTCAAAAAAAACCGGCGGCTTTTAGGCCCCACACGTTAGACCAATAAAAACGGTTAAAATGGTCACATAAATTTAACATGTTGTATTTGGGGGCGATTGTGTTAATCTATGTTATCTGAAATTACTCTCTCATTTTCAGGTCACTAAAACAAATACTGTAAAACCATACAAAAACATCGGGATAATTTGCTTTCACACGCCTAAAGGTCTGAACCCGTTATGTGTTTTGAAGCACACAAAACACTTCAAGGATTTTTTGAACAACAAACAGTATAGTTTAAACAGACAGATCGATCAATAGATGGATAGAGAGATAGATAGATTAGATAGATTAGATAGATTAGATAGATTAGATAGATTAGATAGATTAGATAGATAAATAGATAGAAACATACTTAAATTCTCATCCTTCCTGTCGCTGTCATTGAAGTTGAAACTCTATAACTTCTCCTCCAACCAAAAACATCCAGGGGAACTGCCACCACCGCCCTGAATCTTGCCTGGTTTGATATCGTTTATATCTGCATCGCGTCAAATACGATCGTGTTTACTTTCAGCAATTGCCTAAGACCATATTTATCATTTTCATCCTGGTACTACATTATAGCCATGCCATAGTATTCCATAGCGTATTTCACATCGTCACCACAACAAATCGCCCCATGGCTTTCATCGTCCCGTCCACGTCCTCGCCTGCATCAGCGCGATGAGTTCGGCAGGGAAGTCCGGCGGCACCGCGTCCATCTCGGGGCGAATCCCGGCCACCGTGTATTTGCCCACCTCCGCCGGCTCCTCAGGGGATGGAGGTTCAGGAGAGGTCGATGGCACCTTATGGTGGGGTTTAATGGTGAGTTTAATGGTGCAAAATGGAAAATGGTCCTGCAAAATGCGGTGGGCTTCATGGTGGTACAAGATATGGTGATGAGATGGTGGGTTTATGTGATTGAAAATGGCGTAAAGCCATGCAGACAGAAAGCTCTCACGTATGCCATCGTATTCCCAATTCAAGTGTGGCATGTTCACTTGAGAAACTCCAGGGCTTTGGGAATCTATGGGTCTGGAAGAGCCATGTCGCTGGCAGACTGCAACAAACAAGTTAGCAAGGTTAGGTCCTCACAGAATAAATCCTAGCTATCCCTGGTGCTATTCATGTTGCACCCAATTTTGCTTCACTGCTTGTGTGCGTCACATCCTCTCAACTGACCTGCATCAACTCTTAGTCCATGATGCTCTCACACACACTTTTCCTTGCTCACATTTCCTGAGCTGCGACTACGCTTGTAAGGTCTCAAGCCTCACTCATAGACCGTCTTCGCTGGGGCCCAATCGAAGAACATGTACTGGGATTTGCACACCATCTCCTCATTTCTATTCGCAGTTGAAGTCGTAGATTCCTTTGTGAGCAGGATGTTGGGGCTTCCCATCGCAGTGTGCTGGAACCCATTTGGCGGGAACCCAATCGCAGACAAGATGCTACGAGTCACAAACTTCTCCCGGCTGAAGTCGCAGATGACCTGAATCTCTTTGCCTGGCTTCACCCTGCAAATCCCATCTTCTTTACCTTCAGAGCTGTCACCCACCGACTTCACATGTTGGGAGAGGTCACTAGCACCTTGCAAGTCACGAAGTGCCCAGCAAGTGGACAATGACATCGAAGGACTGCCCGCATGGCCATAGATTTGACAGGTTTAACGGGCCATTGAATGGGGAAAATGATGCCAAACCATAGGAAATTGATGGGGAAAGCTTTATTTGCAGACGAATTCATATGTATGTATGAAAGAAAATCATGATCGTGTGATGTATCAATAGGAATTTCAGGATCCTAAAATGAAAGTACTTTATCCATACAAATTGGGGTGTACATCCCCTGAATGTTAGCCCTTTCATAGACCTTTTAGGTGGTAGGTACCTTCAATTTAGGTTCCTGCAAATTGCAATTGAATGGGCTTGTGGTGGTGACATGTAAATGAACATAGAATGGGATTTCTTGACACATCTCTTTGTTAAATGATTTTGACATATAGAATGACATCATATCAAACGAACAACTTTGATGAGTTGTCATGGGTTTCGATGGGTTTATGACATTTATTCATTTATATCTATTGTTCTTTTTCCTTGATATGCTGTAGTACGGATTTGTGTGGTTCCTCATTGTATGTCTACTCTATCCTTTTGGGTTTTGATGATGTCCAACCAACCATTCACGGTTTTCTTGGTTTCCCTGCTATGATTTGGGATGTCTGGGATTCCTAACCAGAGAAAAGGGACTTAAGCTAACCAATGAATAGTGAGGACATAATGGATATGATGAACCAAAAATGATGAATGGGATATGTGATATGTATATATGTTGCATAGAATAATAACTTGTTACTTGTATTTTTTAAATGTAACCAAGCATGAAAGGGCTAGTATTGATTTAAAAAAAAGACAATTTAACATGGGGTAAGGGGAATCAGCCACAACCCTCTGGCAAGCTAACAGTTTGCTATTGAAAAGGAGCATTGAAATAGTGAGTTTTCCCATCAAAAAAAATGTGGATCTTTCCAGTTCGTTATGTAAACGTTTACCAGGCCGGGTATATCCCATTAATCTCCCATTGAATCAAGATAAAATTCCATTTAAATCAGCGATAGATCCCATGATTTTCCATCGTTTTCCGTAGCTTTACAAATGGCGCCGTGTCCGAATGATTCTGACATCTTCCATGTCGGGATGGGAACAGGGATGGCCCAGCCAATTCTTTCTGAATACAAGCCATAAATCAAGCCATAAATTCCCATGTCTCCATGTCACATGTTTTTTTAAACCTCCATGTTAACCCATGATATCATATGATATCCACGCCGAAAAATTACATCTCACCAAATATATTATGTGTAT
>Ga0126342_10017686_pt1 | contig 12307 bp, 11 predicted proteins | sample Cyp1metagenome_FD_92528 | JGI IMG/M metagenome (GOLD analysis project Ga0126342, IMG submission 92528) | Coral microbial communities from Lord Howe Island, Old Settlement Bay, Australia - Cyphastrea 1 metagenome | ecosystem: Host-associated > Invertebrates > Cnidaria > Coral ... | reverse complement strand
CTTTTCACCCATATACTTTTCACCTAGAGACTCTTCACCCAGAAACTCTTCTTGCACATACTTTTCACCCATCTACTTTTCACCCAGAGACCCTTCACCCAGAAACTCTTCCCTCATCCCCTTTGCAAAACCGTCTTGCTCCGAACCCCAACGGACGCTGCTCTCCGTTGAGCTTTGGATCCTTAGTTTTTTCAAGATGCTTGCCTCTATGTTCCTAGTTTTTTCAAAGCTTTGCCTTTCCTCCATTTCATACCTTTTTTTCAAACCTTTTCCTGCGTTTTCCTACGGTTTTTCAAGAGTTTCCTTCCGGCGATTTCCTCATTTCCCAACGGTTTCCTCAATTTTCCTTGGTTTTTCCAAGCTTGCCATTCATTTTTTCCTCCATTTTAATTGTTTTTTTTTCAGAATTTTCCTCAATTTTACTCCATTTGCAACCCTTCGCCACTCCTTCCTCGGCATCACCCCTCATCCCCTTGCAAACCGTCTTGCTCCGAACGCCAACGGACGCTGCTCTCCGTTGAGCTTCGGATCCTTATTTTTTTCTATATGCTTGCCTCTATGTTCCTAGCTTTTTCAAAGCTTTGCCTTTCCTCCATTTCATGCCTTTTTTTCAAACCTTTTCCTGCGTTCCTGCGGTTTTTCCAGAATTTCCTTCCTGCAATTTCCTCATTTTCCTAACGGTTTCCTCGATTTCCTTGGTTTTTCCAAGCTTGCCATTCATGTTTTCCTCCAGTTTAATGGTTTTTTTTCACAATTTTCCTCCATTCGAACCCCACCGTCACCAAATTGCCTAGTGGTACATGCCCCCTAAAAAATTCCAATTGGCTACCCTAATCACCACCCAATATCGAGATTTTGGTCCACCTGGGCAACCTCCACCCCCCACACCCCCTATACTCACTTCGTTCGCGAAAACAACTTTGCCTAGCCTATCGGCTGGCTTTCGTAATATTGAATATTGATGTTGATGAAGACACCCATTCTCCGGGTGTGTCGAAGTGACGAAAGCCCCAGCACAAGTGCTCCACAGTACAAAGCATCAATTTTTGGAAGTGGTTTCCCCTCAGTTTCAATATGCCATCACAAACAAACTGCAGCTTGGTGTCATCATGAAATCGCACCGACTCTGTTCGCGTGCCACTAAGTTGTGGTCCAGCAAACTGCCTGCAGGTGAAGTGGTGAGTCAAATATCGTCAAGAGAATTTGAACATCCTGCTATACACATATCTATCCTATGCGCATGGTGTATGTATATCGATCTATCGATCGATCTCTCTCTCTCTCTGCGTATATCCATTAGCCACTGGATCCCAATCTACACATCTTCGTCTTCCACCCTCTACGATGAAACTGCTTCCTCACCTGGCCACAGCTTCAAAAACCTCCCCTGCTTCGATATTCTTCTTCTCCTGGGCTTGGTTGCTGGCAGCCTTTGGTAAACCCCAAATGGCTGGGAAATGTTCGCCTATTTTGAACCCAGATTGCAATCATCTGTCTCAGAATTACTTGGTGGAAAATTGTCCAGGAAGCCCGGATAAAGTATTCGATTTTTGGATCACCACAATTTCCTGCAGTTTTTCCCTCACATTGCGATGACTCGCTTGGGAGTTTAGCAGTTTAGCACCAAGCATCTGCCACTATCAGGAGAGCTGCTTTGAATTGCAAAAAGTCAATTCGCCGCACTCCTGAAACGCTCGTGAAACACGCTCGAAAAAACGCCATGAGCGAAACAGGGGTCATCATCGATGATCGCTGCACATGCGAGTGTAAATATGATATCCCTCATATTTCATAATACTACATTTCATATCATCAGTAATTACATGTATATATCGATTTCTATAATTATATATATGTGTGTGTGTGCGTTTTTGTGCATATATATATATATATTATATATTTGTGTACATCCTCACGAACATGCGAGTATAGACATACTGTAATGTTAAAATAAATATGCATATGAATCATATTACAGTATGCTTTTTTCTGGTAATGTCTAGTAATCTATTAATCATAGTCAGCCGGCCTTTGGCCAACACTTTGGCGAAGGTCAAGTCGGCATCCTGCCGAGTCGCTAACTTTTCCAGCGGGGTTCATGGGACAAGTTGATGCGGGGGGTCCTGGTTACCACAGTCAGATCCACAAAAAATGGGATTTAGCATGATTTACCATCTGGTTATTTAACAGTTTGCCATGGAAAATCACCATTTTTAATAGGTAAACCTCTATAAATGGGCCATTTCCCATGGCTATGTTAAATAACCAGAGGGTAACCACTAAGAATGCGGATTGAATTGAATTTCACCAGCAGAAATGAGGCGGTGAATCAATGAAATGCGGGGGTTCTGAAACAAACATCTTACGTGGATACAATGGAATGTACATTATGATGTTAATTACTTCGCTAAACCTGATCATGATCCACCACCAATTTGCCCGAAATGAGTGAGATTCCAACCCTCAAAAGTTGGAGATGTATTTTGACCTTTCCAGACTCTATGCTTTTGATGTGGAGGTCACTTTGCTTCGTCTAAATGTAGTCAGCCAGAACGACCACCTCTAAACAAGGTCGTCCGACCACTGGGCCATCAAAAAGTCGCCATGTTTTTCTGTCCGTTGTGGTGAATCGCGAGCCAATCATCTTGCTATCTTTCATGAGCTTCACGAAGCATTTGCCATCCATCTCCTCAGCTGCAACGTCTTCTACCCTTCAGGAACATCCCAAGAAATAACAGAATTATGTTGGATATTCATCCAATTATAATTGGATATAATTGGGTATCATTAGATATAATTATTCTAGTACAAGTCTTGAATATACCTGGACTATCTTAGTCTAGTTCCTTCATCTATCCTATCAAGCGAGCTGTGCAGGCTCTGCTCAGTCGCACCAGCAATTTTATGGCCGGGCAACACTCTGCCCCGGCGTGCAATATGCGTCAAACACATTCTCCAGCAAACCGCAGCCCTGGAAGGGCATCAACAATCGACAAAACAAGCTGACCATAACAAAAAAACACCTTGAAAGTTGTGATCTTTGAAACTGAATTCAAACATGATTTTCCCTATAAATCACCAATCCAGTTTGAAAATGAAAGGAACCGCGCTCTCTCTCCACCGACATCTCCACAAGTTCAGTCAAAAATGAAGGATAGGAACAGTACTGTTCATATCATAGTACTGGCCTTGCAACCAACGCAAGTGACAAGGATCATACTAAACTACTGTTTGAAAACGTAATAATGGAAAATAGAACCGACAAGATAAAACATCATAAAACAGTAACAATAATAATAATGATTCTAATTGTTCTGATATTAGTGATAATAGTGACAGGAAAAACGGCAATAATATAACGAATATTGTTACTATTCGCACAGGCCGGTCGCTGTCGCAGTCAATTTCTCTCTCCATCTCCATCTGGTCAAGTTGTCCGCAAGGGATTGGATTCGTCCACTGATAGTAGTGAAGACGACAACGATAATACAAAGAAAAACAACAATAACAATAGCAACAAATGTGTATCTATATAGATATAGAGAGAGATAGATAGATAGATAGATAGGATAGGATAGGATAGGATAGGATAGGAGAGGAGAGGAGAGGAGAGGAGAGGAGAGGATAGGATAGGATAGGCTAGGATAAGATAAGATAAGATAAGATAGGATAGGATAGGATAAGATAAGATAAGATAAGATAAGATAGGATAGGATAGGATAAGATAAGATAAGATAGGATAAGATAAGATAAAGGTAAAGATAAAGATAAAGATAAAGATAAGATAAGATAAGGTAAGATAAGATCAGATCAGATCAGATTAGATTACAGTAGATTAGATTAGATAGATAGATAGATCGATAGATAGATAGATAGATCGATAGATAGATAGGTAGATAGGCAGGTAGGTAGATAGGTAGATAGGTAGATAGGTAGATAGGTAGATAAGTAGATAGGTAGGTAGATAGATAGATAGAGAGGTTTTTGTTTATGCGATTATATGCGACTGAAAGGAATGGCAATATATATTGTAATGATAACAATAAAAGTAAGAATAATAAATCATAATACTACCATGGTGATAATGATGTGGCAAAGCCAATGCAACAGTTACTTTTGGTGATGTGTTTATGGCATTGAGCTTATCACATTAATGATGGGCTGATCACCCCGAGAAACCATGGTCCAGTCATGGTTTGCTCAAATTCCTGTACAAAAAAAAGGTGTGTGGTGTCATATCATGTCGTATTCCCATTATTGTTGGTGATCTTCCCATTATTCCAGTGAACTTAAAAAACATGTATAATCAAGCTAACTGTTAAACTACATGAATGTGAATATCACCAACTAAATATCACCAACTATCATGGGAATGAACTATATATATATATAATGGGAATATTATCCCTAACAATAATGAGTGTTAACTATAAGAATCTCATTATATATGTTTCATATCTGTTCATCTCTTCATAGTTTATCCTACTATAGTTAATAGTTAACTATCATATATAATCCCATCCTCATATCCCATTCGGATGGGACCGGTCCACGGGTCCACGCCGCCCACGCCTCCCGGCGGCTGATGGTGGCCGCCTTCTCCAGCGCTTGTGGCCGCAGGAAGCCCGTGGAGCTGGATCCTGGCCGCGCGCGCAAGCCGAACGGCAGGAAGAAAGGTGATGTTGGAAACTCAAAAATGGATGAAAATCGTCATTGATGGGATGAAATGGTCATATCAACTCATATAAATCCCAGTCATGAAAAATGGAAGCTCAACTTACTGGTGCTAAACGTAGGGAATGGATGGGTTGCTGGGGGGTGCTGGGATGATTATTGATAGTTTGCCAGTGGATCATTCCCGAAATTCCCTGCTAAGCACCAGTAAGAAAATGGATGAAAATGGTAGTTTAATCCCTGTGGGTTGCCAATTCTGATGTAATTTACTGGGATTTGACCAATAAATTTGTGAACCAATGAAAACCTGAAATTTAAGCCCAACAAAAAAGGGAAACCACATCACCACAAAAATGGTGGATGAATGGGATATGATGATGATATTGATGAGCAAAACCCAAGAATAAAACCATCCCCAAATGGTGGTTTCTGGTATACCCTGCCTGGGATGATGCAAAATGACCCCTAAATAGTTGGTTCCTGGGGATGGTTTGTGATTGGGCTTGCCACGTTACTACATATTCACATGGGTAAGACTACCTATATATATATATTATATGTATATATATATGTGGTGTATCTATATTGTGGTTGATATCTGTGTATGTGTCCATGTTTGCATCTATATCTACAGTCATATTTACATGTATCATCATTTATCTATGTATTGGGATGTCTTTATGCAAGAATAACTGGTTGGTGGTTGAGTCGTTGAGCCAGCCATTTGAAAAACAATCGGTTGGAGATCATGTTCCCATCTGTTGGGGTCGAAGAAATCGATAAAACCACAAACAGGGCAACGTGTAATACATATACTACTATTACCCACAGACGCCGTGTGTTGCCAGACATTAACATCGAGAATGCCGTGCTGTCGAATATATGATAGGAGAGATTGCAGAAAATACTGCGTATACGCAGTGTTTTCCAGTTTAGGATTCAAAGTTTTCAGAGCCTAGGTTTTAGGGTTTAGGGTTTTAGGGTTTGGGGTTTTAGGGTTTGGGGTTTTCGGGTTTAGGATGGTTTAGGGTTTTAGGGTTTAAGGTTTGTCGCCTGAAAACACTGGCCCTGCGCAGGTGTTTGAGCATGTTGAAGGATAATGTTTAAACATGTTTAAACGCCGCTTGAACCTTCCGGGCAACACACAGCGCCTGGCCGTACTATTACTATAAGACCCCAACAAACATCACCAGCCAATGTCTTAATCCCTGCGGCCAGGCACTGCTCAGCTTCCGTTCGACCGGCGCAGGCGAAGCCGCTGCTGCAAGAAGGTTTGGCAGAGGACACGCCTTAAGATTTGGGCACCGGGCACTAGAGAGGATGCAGTTTTGGGGGTGACTGATATGGGTACAATCATGGTAAAAACTAAGGTGTAACTATGTACAGTGATAACCAACAAATATGGGGACATAGTGGGGATACAATGGGGATATAGGTATAGATATGTATATATATATATCACATATAAACACCAAAATGTCGGAAAGGAAACGATTTTCCATTGCCATGTTTGATTACCGGAATGTATATATTGACAACGGTTGAGATGTGGGGCCCCTGTGAGCTGGGATTAACTTAGGGTTGTTAACAGCGGTTTGGCATGGCTTAGGGTATCTCTCTCCCTCTCTCCAACGCCTTCTCGAAGAGTTCAGCTAAGCAGGGTATGACCAGGGGATTTTACCCTCATCAGTTGGGATATAAGCCGTACAATTTTTGTGGTATATCAATATCCACAAAAATTAGTGGAGCCGCACCCCGAAAGTATGGAAGGGGGATGTCACCATCCAATAATCCAATAAACATGGGATTGGTTTGAAGAGAAATGGGGAGTAAATCAAACCAATAAAAATGTCATGGAATTGGTGTGAAGGGACATTTCACACATGGTGTTTTCCGATTTATTATGGAGGGTTCCTGTAAAGTTGTCGGTTCATCCAAGGCTGCGAGTGAGACATTCCTCATGCGGATGGATACAATTCAAACATTCAGTCGCAAAAAAGTTGAACGGTGTGATAAAGCCATCCAAACGACAAAAACAAAGTCGAGGTATATGTCTGCAATCCATCTGGATACAGTACATGTAAACAGACCCTGAAAATGTATATCCCGAAAAAATAGCCTTAAAATAGAAACCACAAAATGTGTCAGTGTATATACATATACAAAAATATACAAAAACATGTATTGAACTCGTATATCTGATATATCTACTTTTCCTCCCTACAAAAATCATGTGTTTCTCAGGCCCCCGGCTGCACCACTGGAAGTCCGTGACAGCGAAGGCCGCCGCGAGGAATCCTTGCGGCCCAATGAGAGGCTGCCGGTGCCCGGCACATGGCCATAGCCCTGGCAGGGCATGGCATATGGACACCACACAGACATATATGATATGCATGTAAATTATAATATTTCACTAACCTGAAATAAGGTCATTTTGGGATGATTCCCCTTACTAACTATGATTTCTAGTGAGGTCGCAGTGAGGTCGTTATAATTTACCCGGATGATATGCATGTGCGTACATATGTGTGATACATGTATACCATATTAATCCATTTTTTTAATTTACATATGGGTAGGAAATTGTTTGTGGATTTGCGTCTACTAAATTGGGATTGTGTTGCTGTTGTTTTTGTTGTAGTTGCAGTTGGGTAGTTGTCGTTGGTGTCGTTGTTGTCGCTGTTATAGTTGTTGTCGTTTTCGTAGTTATTATATGTTATTATCGTTGTGGTTGTCGTATGTTGTCGTAGTTGTGGTAGTAGTGCTAGTTGTGGTGGTTGCAGCCGTAGCAGTAGCAGTAGCAGCAGCTGCTGCAGCAGTAGCAGCAGCAGCAGTAGTAGCAGCAGTTCTTGTTGTTGTAGTAGTTGTGGTAGCGTTCGTGCAGCTGGCAGCTGGAGGAGCGCACCGACAAGTGCTGATGTTGTGGTCTTTATGTTGTCTTTGTTCGAGTATATGTGGTGTTTGTATTTGCGCTGCGCTTGTGGCTGTGATGTGATTGTGGTCAACACCAACAAAGCCATGAAGTCAAGAAGCCACTAAATCCTTGTAAAGCCAAGAAGACAGAAAGCTGTCGAAAGCATCAAAGCCAAAAACACACAAAAGTAAACAAGCAGAGTTGGCATGGTGCTTGCCATATTTTCAGCACTGTGGAACGTCAACCTTCTTTGTGGAGATTGAATCTCTGATTCAGCATGGCATTTCTAGATTGAACCTTTCGTGTCGCATGGTATTCGCAACATATTGGACATCAATGATATTTGCTGCATTTTGGAACGTCAACCTTCCATTTTGCATGTATCACAGTATTGTGGAACTTCGATCTTCTCATCTTGCACGTGTATGCAGTATTGAGAGGCTTCAACTTGGCAATTTTAGATGAGATATTGTGGAGTTTGGACCTTCCTCTTTAGGAGATATTTAAAGCATTCATTGTGAAATGTTAATTTGTTAACTGATTCATTTACATCTCATCTAGCCTTTCTGGGCCTCGTGGCCTTTACACCAAAGAAAAGAAACCAAGATCAAAACGATAACATGAAGCAACAAAACTGAAATAGCTGGAAAGGGGCATGTGGGGGCCCCAAGGGATGCAGAAACAACGTCGTTCTAGTCTTGGTCCTTCTTTGCGGTTGTGATTGTTCGTGTTGCTCTTCTTACCTTTGTTCTTGTTATTCTTGTCGTCCTTGCTGTTCTTGTTGTTCTTGCTGTTCTTCTTGTTCTTGCTGCTAGTTCTTGCTGTTCTTGGCAAAACAGCAAAGAAGCAGAAAAGCAGTATGGCGGAGGAGATCTCAAAAAATCTCCTGGAACAAAAAAAGAATTAATTATTTATATAAATTGCTCCTCTCTACATATGTGCTATACACTAACCATGTCTCTGTGTCCTATGACTGTTAGTATACGGACCCACAAATGGTAAGCGTCATTTTGAGCCGTCAACGGTTCATCCTGATGATCCACCGGCCTTGGGGACTGAATCAGGCCCTCCACGCGCATGCACTCCTGTATAGGTGTGCTTGTCATCATGAAGGCGAACCTTGGTTCACTGGGTGGAGCTTCTGGAGCTTCAGTTTCCTTCAAAGCCAAGTTGGTGGGTCCAGAACTAACTGGTGATTTCAACCCAACTTCAAAATATGTTTATCACAGGCGGTCACCAAGGGTTTGAAACCACGAACCAATTGTGACACCACGTCAGTTAGTGATATCGCCCACGTTTTGCTTGTCACAAGCCGCAGGTTTTGTTCAAACCCCGCAATGGCATCCAATGGTCCCACATCGCCCAAGCAACTGCCTCTGCCTTAGTGCCCTCCAAGGACGGTCCGGCACCATCTGCGATTCGCTGCATCACTTCCTCCTGGCCGGGGCTGGGCAACTGGGGCATGGGATCACCAAGTTGGGTGAGAATGAGTGTTAAAAGCCACCAGAAATCATGGGATTCTTGAGAATGCTATGACTACGTCCCATACATCCCAACCTTCGTTCGTAAAGTCCACACTTGTGTTGGATAAATCATGATAAACCTTCCAAATCATCAACAGGTTGATGGATCTTGTGTGGGATTTTTCGATGAGGTTGGATTCTAAGTCTTGACCACAAAACTGGGATCAAACAACCTGTAAATATCCTGGTGGCCCGTTCACTTTAACAATATTTACCCGAGTTTTTCTGGGATAAAACTGGTCCAGGATCAGCTCCTGTGTGCAATTTCTCCGCTCAGCGATGAGACCCATCGCCTGCGTCAGCTGGGTTGGCACAGCCCAAATCTTCAGCAAATTAAGAAAAAATCCTATGTGTTTGTAAGGTATGTATGTGTCATTTGTTTGTATTATATGTGTGTGTGTGTAAAATATTGTTTGTTGAATAAAAATAAAAATGTTAAAACCCGTTTGAGATGATCCGACCAGTCCTATAACTCTTGGTGACGACCATTTAAAGATGTCCATATGCGTAGGTTCCACCTTGTCCAGCGTTTCCCAGGCCTTCTCAAATTCCATGATGGAAATTCTTCTCTGCCCCTGGCGAGCCAAGTCTAGAGCATAAAGATTAGGAGTTCAGGTCATTTCAGGTCTGTCTCTCGCTGGTATTGGGCATCCTGAAGCACACCTTGGGCACAACACGCGCAAAGATGAGATCGGCGTCGGTGGAACTAAAGTTCCGATCCTCGGAGCCAGATCTGAATGGGGCCATTTTGCTGGGCAAAAAATGGCTTTGCGATGAGACTTTACACCAAGAATGAGCTGACTTCCCACCCAAAGCAGCTTAAAGTATTTTGCACATCCTCCACTAGACAAACCTGCCAGTAGAATGTTCTTTATTCTCTGACTCATATCCATGTCAATGATTTTTCCGTTGAAAAGGGGGGGATTGCCCTTTGCCATGTCTGATTTGCCGAGGTTGTATGGCAGTGCCCAATCATCTGAGTATATCTGAGTCACATATAGGCCACAATCCCTGCATAGCTTCGTGAAGCTCCTTGCAAAGCCAGAGGGAATTTTTTTTTGTTGGCTTTTGTTCTCCAAACTGTTCGGAGTGAACGTCAATATGTGTTGTGTTGTTTGTTGTAGAGTTTACCGCAAATTTCACCTGGCTAAACTGATACAACTCCGTACCATGGATCTTTCATCCCATCCCATCTACCCCCTGGCCGTGAACCTTCCATCCACTTCGCTGGCACTGGAGGCATAGCTGGAAAAGACTGGCAGAATATCCCCAATCTCCGTCATTAGGACCTGATCTTGGAGGATTTCATGCGGCTTGTTGGTTGGTGTTGCCTGGGTTCATCCCCTCAAAATGTATGGGAAATCAGTAAATTCACCAAGGAAAACTGGAAATTGAGACAGAAGTCTTGTGCTGATTGTTCAACTTTCAGGACAGCCAAGGGTGAGCCAGCCAAATGATGACCTGTGAAACGTTCAAAACCTATGGAAACATCTGGCTTTGTCTGAAAATATGATCTCGCCCAAAATCCATTGCTGAAAAAAAAAAGCCATTTCGGGGGTTTCTTAAAATCCCCCGAATCATCAAATCATCCTAAATGAGACCATTTCAGTATTGAAACCCCTGGTCCCATGGTGTTTTGGGGATCCCCGATTTTCGGAAACCTCCATTGGGTCCATCATTTTCAGACCCATCTGCTAGCGAGCCACGCCAAAGCACGCGTCCCTTTGGAGGGGATCGGAACGGTGGGCCGAGAAAGCTGCAGTCCCCATGGCCACATGGAAGCTTAAGGGGTCCCTACCCACCAATGGCATAATGGTAACTAGGTACGGTACCCAACCCCCCAACAACAAAACTCTTCAGAATCTCTATATCTGGCTGAGACTTAGCACAACGGTTGGCTGTGGCTCAAACACGTGAGCACCACAAACTGCATAAGAATCTCCATCTGTTCGGGTTGATGGAGTCAATAAACCCTTTAATTAAGCCCTCAACTCATGTTTTTGCAAACATTTTGGCCATGGTTTTTTCGATTCGAACTGACGTTTTTAAGGAATTGATTTCCACAGACTTTGGCGGTATCTGCGGAAACCTCAATCACCCATTTTCTGACAGGGTTTATCAGCTTGCTGCTCACATATTCACTTTAGTAACATTATCCAGGATTAGCCTACCGTTTGCTCCAAATCTGGTTCTTGAACGCTGCTCAAGTGCACATAGATACAGATGTGCGTTCAAGTACGCAGATAGATGATGATAGATGTATGCCTCAAGATTATATATCTGCCGCCAGGCACACTTTTTTCACAGCTATCTGACAATCGATCTCAACTGGTGACTGGTCAGATCTGGTCAGATCGTCGCCAGCTCACATGTGTGGACACGCATGTCCAAGCGCCGAAGCAAAAATCAAAACAAGCATCGAAGTTCAGATTGTTCTGGAAGACCACCTATGAAGCATAATACACACATCAACCACCAAATCCATAACAAACGCGCCCACTAAAATGCTAGCTACAAGAAGGTGCGGTGTCAATTCTCCTGATCTTTTCGGGCAGCAAGAGCTTCATAATGCATTTCAAGATATTTCGAGACGACTTCTGCTGATTCAGGCGAATCAAAGTTTCACAGCCATGACACCAGCAGCTCAACCTCTACAAAGCGCCCAGCACCTCGCTTTCTGAGGCAGCAACTGGGGCCCTTGTGTCATCGGGATTCTCGTTGTGGAATTGGGTTTCTAATAAGAACTGGGTTCACCCTTCCACTGGTGAATCATGTTCCACATTGATGCCACAACTTGCAAGTGATTATCCCCCCCCTTTTTTCAGCGACGCCCCAAATCATCATATCCTCATGATATTCCTATGATACCCCCATCAAATTATATCCCCGTGTTTATTGGTTAGTTAAACCATGTCATGTTAAACCCTGGTGAATCCCAACTGTGGGGCCGCGCGCATCGAAGCAGTCGATTTTCACCAGCTGATCTGTCGAGATGTCGATGGGGGACACTCCACAACACTCCGGGTACAGATCAAATCGGGATTTTATCATCCAACAAAGATCACATGTGGTGGTGATTATACTAAATCCGCCCACACCGCTTTGGCGGTGAAGGCGTGCTTATTGGGGGGCAACAGCAACACTAAATGCTCAATGACATTTGTTAATATAGCAGTCGCTATATCAGCTTTAGCTG
>Ga0126342_10017685_pt1 | contig 12307 bp, 10 predicted proteins | sample Cyp1metagenome_FD_92528 | JGI IMG/M metagenome (GOLD analysis project Ga0126342, IMG submission 92528) | Coral microbial communities from Lord Howe Island, Old Settlement Bay, Australia - Cyphastrea 1 metagenome | ecosystem: Host-associated > Invertebrates > Cnidaria > Coral ... | reverse complement strand
TTCCGCCAGATTTGGCGAAAAAAACTCAAGTTTGGACATTGTCAAAACATTCAATGATCAATTGCATCTGAAAACATGATATGAAGTCTTCTTGTGAACAACCACATTTTATATGAAAAAACAGTCAAATCAACACCATGACTACAAGAACAACAAACGGCTGCGGACACTCATGACATGTCGTCCCAGTCGACCTTGTTCCAAACTGGGCAAACCCCCCCGGCGGAGCCAACATGTTGCAACCTATTTCTAAGTGGGACGAACCATCTACCATACCCTGTGGCAGGTGTGGTCTTCCAGCACAACACAGTGAGTCAGAGTTCCGTAGCAGGCTTTACCTGTTGCATCTTTGGTGCGCTGGTCTATGCCCTCGCGAGGTACAACGATACCCACTGACGGGCCCAGCCTCCAGTTTAGTTGAAGGATGATGTGACGTCCCCAGAAATTCATTCAAGTTGTTTTTTCCTAAATTTCTATCCTAATGCCCACTCAGCATGATGATCATACTTAGCGAAAGATTCGAGCGGTTGAAACTACACACGAGGTTAGTTTCTCGTATTCTTGTACTGGAAAATAGAAGTTATACTCAATAGAAAGCACTGTGTTTCAAAGAAGGGGATCGGCTCGTGGTGGTTTCCCAGAGATGAATCAGAAAAGACAGGCATGGACTCAACTCTTACCCTCTGGTAAACTAACATAACTATGGAAAATCACCATTTTCAATGGGTAAATCCACTATAAATGGCCATTTTCAATAGCTATGTTAAATTACCAGAGGGTATTTGATTTACCAACCAACATTATGATATCCCTATACCGGCCGTCCCCCTTTGACACCAGGCCGCCTGTTTTTTGCTTGGCAGACCGCTGGCTGGCGGAACGCCAACATCGAAATTCGCCGGTGTATCCAGCGATCACCATAGGTTTCCTGGAAGCCCAACAAAATGGCAGTCCATGATGTTTAGCACAAGAATCCCTGGTTGGTGGTTTGGAACATGGCTTTTATGACTTTCCCTATATTGGGAATGTCATCATCCCAAGTGACTTTCATATTTTTCAGAGGGGTTGAAACCACCAACCAGATCCAGTTTGATGATGATGTCAGTCACTACTTTTCTTTAGTAACGATTAAACAACAGTACACCGACAATCCCAGCATCATCGCCCCAAAATTTGATCGTTTAAAGCCGAATTTTTATCCTATTGCTTTAACATATGGCAATTTTTGGTCATATCCCACTTTCAGATACAAATCATGCAAACAAACATGCTATCCCATTATATCACCATAAAAATGGTTGGTTATACAGGCTTGATATCCGTAAGCCGGCCCAAAGATCATCCATCTTATGGCTATGGGTCAAAACCCTGGCACCCTAGGTACCTCAATAGAGCTGGTTAATAGAGGTTTATTCCCCGATGCTACTAATAGGTTTTGACCCATCCCCACATCTGCGAATTTCTGCCAAAAAAACATGGGCTTTCCGGGCGGCTCGGTGACAACTGTTGGAAGGCGAGCTAAAGGGAGCGACAACCTGAATGGCTTGGAAGGTCTTGGAAGTATAATTTTTTTAAACCTGACCATCTCCAAAGGACGTCACATGACCTCATTTCAGGTTGGTGAGTCATTATAACTTGCCCGGATGTAATGGGACTTTATATACCCATAATTGTGGCCTAAGAGTGACAATGATGATTGAGGGGTAATCTGTTTTTAGACTAAACTAAGCAACAAACACGAGTTGACTTATTTTTTATTTTTGGATACCAACATTTTGGATGGTTCAAGTATAAAACACAACCAGCAAGTTTCTGGCTTCATGTTGACCCCAATTTGTGTTTGCCAGAAGAATAAGTAGACATTATGCAAAAGAACATGTTTGGTCAACGGGGAACATTGACACAGACATTGACATATCTCTTGACCAACGACTATGACACCTCTTCCCCGTACTATCGTTGGTATCCCTCGAGAACCTCTGGTTTAGTATGGGATCCATTCGTTTTCAAGTCCCTTACAGTCCCTTATAGTATATATTTGGGGTATTTGATGTGATCAGCAGATGGTCACCATCATTTTTCACATGAAAAAAAGATGGCAATTCTTATTAACCAACCATCACAAGAATCATTCATATAGTGTTTTCCGGTGAAAACCCAATAATCTCCGCATTTTTTCTCATGGTTGCCCTCCTGTAAACTCAGATGTGGACAACTCACCATTTGTAGATCATGTTCCTAAGGAAACCCATCGGTTTTCCTAGGGTAAAATGCCATGAATCCATGGATTCCACCGTTTTTTCCGGTGATTTTTCCACCGGAAAAACTGCATGGATCGCATGGCCCATCCGGTTGTCCGCCCTGGCCTCTTGGGCCCATCGTCATTTTTTCAACGCCAGACCTTTGAAGGCGTCCGTCGCGGCAAATGCAGGGGGGACGAAGGACACCTGAAAAGAATCCCAAAGATGGGATTGTTTAATGATTTTCTTGGGGGGAATTCGATGTTTTTTTGATTTGTGATGATTTTTATGTTTTTTTGATGTTCAATGTGTTTTTTTTAATGTTCAACTAATTTTACTGTATGTGTTTTGTTTTTAGTTTTATGATTGGGGACCTTAGCAAGAATGGGGCCCCTGTCGCTGCCATTTTTTTTAAATTGACAATTATATATATAGACATGGCAATGGCGTCGAATTTGGTGGTTATAACGGCATTTTCGGATACTTCAGACTTTCAACCCTGGGGATTCAAGTATCTCCAAAATTTGTTGAGGAGGTCTGTTGATTCAATCATTTGTCATTCGTGCCCTTCAAGCCTTCCCCGGTTGGCTTTGCTGCGGCGAATGGGGGGAGCCAGCGGAAGCTGTCTTTCGTGGACTGTCGAAGGTTCGAGACCCGGCATTCTTCGCAGAAAGTGGGGACCAAATCCATGGGATCTGTCAAGATCCATGAAAATCACCAAGGGTGGGAGATTTTATGGTTCGTTGATACCAAAGGCTGTTTTTTGGAAGGCATTCTGATGCCCAACTGTTCCGACTAGTTCCGAGTGTCAAAAAACACACGTTGAGTTGGGCACTCTCAACCTTCCGACATCCCTACATGTGGAACATACGGCTGTTCGTGACCCGGCGCCGATGTTGTGCATCTCCAGAAGTGAAGCAGAAAGGTCTGGGTCAAAACTTCCAAGTGTCCTCATATCTCTGCAGGTGTATTACCCTCCAAACAGATCGACAAATTTAGTACAACTATTTGGGGTAGGATTTCTTTCCTATCTTTTTTAGTTGTCGTACAGTTAATATCATTCAAATATCATTTAACATCCTGATTTCTAAGGACTTACCATGTCAAAGTGTGTGGACAAGCAGTTTCAAAACATTCATTTTTTTTTTTGCGGGGGGTATACTATCCAATCCATTTGGAATTACATCATGATCGACAAAGTGGCCATCCACATCTGCCAAGCATGAACCAACCAATGTAGCAATCATTGACCAACCGACCATTTTCCAGTGTTTTTCACATCATGTTTCACATGAATGTCAACCCCGGATTCATAAACCATGGTTTATGAATTTGGGGGGGGTATACGGTACTCCTCCAATAGTCCTGGGGGTTTATTAATCCTGGGTTGATATTAAAGGGCCGCACATTTGCCAACCAAGGGAGTGGATCTCCTGACGAGTCTAGTGGCCACAGCCATGTTGATTGTTTACAGGCCTGCCTTAGTATTCATATGCCAGGAATTTACAATATGATCATTATACATATCATTACTATCATGACATTTTCAAGTCATCAGCACTACTATTTTTGTTGTCATCACAAGTATTGTTATCATCATGTGATTTTGGATCATCCTTAATTCTCCTTCTCATTATGGCTCGTCGACATCCCAAGAACTTGACCCGCTATGGGAAATCGAGCCAGCAACATCTGGTAAACTCCCCAAAAGATGGACTTTGTTTTAAATCTATCACTGTTGTAGTGGGAGTTTACCTCTTTGTTTTTGGTAAAAAAGCAAGCTTTCTTGGGGTTATAATGTAAAATATGTAAAGCTGTTCGGCTTGGTGATGCTGTGATTGGTCTTTATCTATTTTTTAATATTTTTTATCTCAAAAAAACACGCTCAGCAGGTGGGTTGGCTGATAGCAACCCCCTAAAAATAGCAGATAGGTAAAAGTTAAAACGTATAAAATCCAATCCCGAAATCGTGACAAATGCTCAACTTCCCATAACTTTCCCATCATCTGGGTGCCAAAAACAACGAAAATTGCCCACCGTGGCATGGCACAAGTTCTCATCGGCACCGAGCTTCTCTTCCTGGCCCAGTTCCGCAGGCTGGACATGCTGAGAGGTGTTATTTTTGGGTGTAATTTCCATGGTGCAAGCTATCCATGTTAAATCAAGGTATGGAAAATGACCCATTGATAGTTGATTGCTGATTGAGTTGCTAAAAGGATGATTCTTGTACTAGTTATGTGAACGTTTACTGCAGGCTAACTATTTTCTGAAGGTTCGGTGAGGATTTCTAGGTCGGGGAACACTGACGACTCAGCCGACCAACCCGCTCTCTGAAGACACTGACAAAAATGTGGATATATGGATAATATAATTATATATGGATCAGATTAATCCATATAATATGTAATAATATCTAATAATATCTATATCTATATCTGGTTGGTGGTTAAACTAAACATGACTGGATTATTTTCCATTTCATAGGGATGTCATCCTTCCAAAATTGACGAACTCATATCTTAATGATCTCACTGGCGACCGATGGTATGGAGAGACCAGCGGAGTTTCAGGTTTATGAAAGTACCCTCTGGTAATGACTAACATAACTATGGAAAATCACCATTTATAGTGGATTTTCCCATTAATCATGGCCATTTTCAATAGCTATGTTAAATTACCAGAGGGTACAACACAGAACACCCCATTCCATCCAGTGACTTAAAACCTCAATGAGGCTTGGGATATCCATTTTGACCCCCACATGCAACGTGACTCAAGTTGGTAAAAAAAACGAGCTGCTTCAGGATTCCTTCTTTAGAGAAGTACAATTTTCCTTGAGAAAGAGGATGTAGTGAACTTTGTCACAGCGTTACATAACTCTCGACCAGCACTTATGTTTCAAACGTTTGAAACCTAAACCTGCTTGTGTCCTCTTGTGGTTTCGTTTTTCCTTGCACATTGGATTTCTTCCACATACTACTGCCAACATCAGCAGGTTCAGTCCTCAATTGTCTTCATGGCTTTTGAAGTCCAAATTCGTAAGGAGCACCCCTCATCCAGCAGTGGGTGGATTCAAGAGTCAGAGACGGATGGGAAAACATGAGCTGCGATGTGGCGGGAGGGTGGTTGGAAGTCGATAAAGGCGCTCCCAGTATCCACTTCAACGGGATACCGGATACCCTTTATGTGGAGAAAGCACAGGATCAAAAAAGATGCCGCGTGCTGCTTTTGGGTTTTCCATTTTTGATGTATATTTTTGTATCTGCTTCTGATTGTCAATATTTCTTTCTGTGGGTCGATCTATTCAACCATTTTCTTACCTTCTTCCGGCTTATTTTGTCTTCGTCCTACCCTATTTGATATGGTAAACCCAAGAATCAACCTACCAATTGGTGATGGTTCCAATCACACCCTTTTTCAGCACTATTTCTGGCAAACTTGGGGATGGTCTATGATTGGATTTACAACATTTGCAGGTTGGCAGTTGGTATTCAAGCAAGCCTCTAGAGCCCTGCATTTTCAACATCCCTAGCGCACCAGTGCAGCCGCAAAGAATCACTGGCTTGTGGGTTTATAGATGTTTATAGTTGGTTTATAGTTGGTTTGCGTGCAACCCCCCATATCCCTATGATAGCCATATATTATATTTCCCATAGTTATACCAACATTTTCCATCACATCCCCATCATATCCCCTTTGTTGATGAGAAAAATGATGTCTCGTCCAGACTTCAGAGGCCAGGCCCCCCATTTCCCCTCCGTCGGTGCAGGACCTTGGCCTTGCCGACGTCGCAACGCGGTCCTTTGCCCTGCCAAGAGGTCTTGGGACCTTCTGAAGGGCGCCGACCTGGTTCCAGGACACCTGGAGATGACGACACCCTCTGCGTTGTGTTGGAGCTGGGCAGATGATTTTCGATCTGGCCAGTGGGCTTGCGCTGAAAAATGAGATGAGGACCTCGGAGGCAAAAAAAAATCGCCATTGAAAAAAAAACCATGGGAGGTCGAGACCTCGGTGTTCGAAAGATGGTGAAATCCAGGTGAAACCCAGCTGGAGATGGTAGGCCCCCTTGGAGCTCTGAGTGCGACTGGGGCAGGAAAATGTGAGCAGCGGCAGAGCTGGGTGAGGGACATTGGACATTAGATTAATCATGATTATATAATCTGATTTCATTTGTAGTTTCAATTTCGCACTGTCATCTATACCCTTTTCCAATTCCTATTCGAAGAGGACTAACCCAGAAGGATCATCATTTGTCAAAATACACAGCTCCTTTCACCCAGTTTTTTTCGCGAATTCAATCTGTCGTCTGTCTACCCAAAAGGAACCTTAAGAAACTCTCAAGCGTCTCAGTATCATACAGCAACGGCTTACATCGACAAGCTGTGGTGCTGCCTGAGGCATGTCGAAACCTTACAAGGTGGAACGGTGACCACCCCGGGGGGTGGGCCACAGCGTCAGCTGGTTATGGCTGGTTATGGTTGGTTGGCATAGGTCATAGTTCATTTTTTGAATCCATATGCGAGATGATGAATCTAGCATTTTTCAAAATCACACCAGGTTTCATGTTTTTGAAACCACCCCAGGGAGGAGTTCCAGCTCATGGGGCTGGTCTTGACTATGCCATTCACAAGCTCATGGTGAGGATATTTTGAGAACATCTCCGATCTTCTAATTGCATCCAATTGCTGGTCTTTGGACATCCCCAGGTCCTAAGTTTTTTGGAATCAAGATCCTATTCGAGGGGATGGGTCCAAATTGGGAACGCACAAAGCATCGATTGTTCTAAAGGCAAGAATCTGGTGCGTGGTTTGAAATATGTTTCGTTTATTTTCGTTTTCTATTCCTATATAGTTGGAATGATGACCTCCACTTTTGGTTTATACTATAATTTTTGGGCTGGTTGACACCGCCTGGTTTCAAGCACAGGTACCACGTACCCGAAGCCTTGCACAATGACACCTATGTGCCTCTGACCTGTTTGGTCACTTGGGGCAGACACATCCTAGAAGATCAGAGATGGTGATTCCATCATGGAAACACAAAAAGATATCATGTGTTGATCATCTCATTGACTGGCTCAGGATGCTTAGGTATGTCCGATATGTCCTCAAAAATTGTATCTCCCAAACCTTTCTTCGGCTGTGAGCTTGGGTTGCGATTCGTGGACACATCTCGCTGCCTTCAGCTGGCTCCTTTCAACTGAGTCTTGCAAGTGGGCCAACCCTGGTGAGTGGTGAAAGGTTTGTTTTGTAGCTACTTCAGGAGCATTTAATCTCCCTATACAGAAACCTTTTCGCGGCGTATCTGAGGTCCACAATGAGGGTATCTCCAAAATCAACCGCCCTTGTTTTGGGGGGAAACTGGCCCCCAATGGGAAGGATCTAAAAATCGGGGCTTTATTGGGGCAGTGCTTCACGATGCCTCGCCGTGCGCCGGGCAGTGAACTGGAACGATGGCAGCAACAGCTGCTTTGCAGGGCTCTCCCTGGGGCTCGGAGACCGATTGTTGTCAGCCCCAGTGGCTTGACATCATGGGGATGGAACATGGCAAGATGACTTCAGAACTCTTAAGGAAACATACCCTCTGGTAATTTAACATAGCTATTGAAAATGGCCATTTATAGTGCGTTTTCCCATTAAAAATGGTGATTTTCCATAGTGTATTTGAGATTGGGGGGCCGGGCTGCTGAATGCCCCTGAAAAAATGCATGTTTTGATATGTTTTGATTGCCATTCCATGGCCATAAGCTAGATGGCTGGACACGATCTGATTCAACAAGACATGTCGTCACCCGGGTTTCGTGGGTCTGAGGGATCAGAAGTACATTAGCCAAGATTCTTGATATGCACATTGTGACATATACTGGTTGGTGGTTTGGAACATTTTTTTTCTCCATAGTTTTTATTTTTCCATATATTGGGAATGTCATCATCCCAACTGACTTTCATATTCTTCAGAGGGGTTCAAACCACCAACCAGTATATATATATATATATATATATGCACATATATGCACTATCTCAGGTTCTGCAACACATTTGTTTTTTCCCAGCATGGCAGGTACTTGGAATCTGAAAAAATGGGGTCCGCTTCGACGTCGCCCTAGCTGATCTGTTGTTTGAAAGATCAACCCAAATCAAGGTGTGGCTCCTTACCATTAATCCGAAGAAATGTATATATAGACATCTCCCCCAAAAAAGAAAAGGAACTCTCTACCAAAATAGAACTATAGACTATAAGTTACAAGTCGTTCTAAGTTGTTTTTCTATCTTGGGGATTACCATCTAATTCTCACCCAAGGTTTATTCTTCTCTGGGGGTTGGGGTCTTGATTGCAGGGGTACTGATGGACACTACATGCATGTTTCAGTGTGATTCATATTAATTCATTTTGATTCATTTTAATTCCCTTTAAACAGGTCTCATCTCTGAGGAGTGCAGGAGTCAATGGCTCAAACCTTGTGTGACAGAGTGATGACATGCCATGCAAAACATTAACAAAAGTCGCGACCAATTTGGAAACTGGAGTTCAAGGGCACCCCTGATGGGGTCCCTGGGGATGCAGTTTTGATGGCCAATGATGATGGCTGTAGAAAATCTAGAGCCCAAGGTCAAACAACAAAGAGCTTGAAATGAAGTGAAAAAGAGCTGCTTCCAACTTTGCTTGTTTGTGGTCAGAATGTTTTGGTATGAAACAGAATTTGTTTGAATGAAACAGCATGTTTTTGCATTGGCCAGAATGTTTTTGAATCACCACTTATTGCTCCAAGAGTAGCCCTTTGATCAGTAACCCAGGGGTGCCAAATGATTTATGTCACCAAGGCTCAGCAGAGGTGGTCAGTGAGCTCACTGAGCTGCTGAGCCAGCTGCGGAAGGAACCCGAGGGCCCTGAGCTCTTTCGCATGAACGACCGAGCCAATGAGCTCCTGAAACTGCTGCCTTTGCAGCTGCTCGTTGGGGAACATGGTGGAACATCATGGCACCGAAGCGATTTTTGTGGGTCCGAGTCCCCCCCCCCAAAAAAAAATTGGGGATCTTTTAGGGCAACGGGGAATCTTTGGAGATATACCCTCTTGTAAACTAACATAGCTATTGAAAATGGCCATTTATAGTGGATTTATTCATTAAAAATGGTGATTTTCCATAGTTACGTTAGTTTACCAGAGGGTAGTGGACATTTTTTGCTGGTCATGGAGAGTCTGAAAAACCCTAGCAATGGGGTTCATCACGGGGATCTCATGGGACCTAGCAATAATCCATTGGATTTAAGGAGGTTTCTGAAAAAAGGGGGCTAATGACCCGGCCTGGTAAACAGCCACATAACGAACTGGAAAATGACAAAGATTCACCATTTTCTAGCTGGGTAAATCAACTATTTCGACTGGGGCCATTTTCAATAGCTTTTTGTATGTTTACCAGAGGGTAGATACAGTAATCCTAGTTGAAGAGAAAATCTGTAGGAAACGCCTATATTTGATGGGTACATCCATGAAGCTGAAGAATTGATTGACCTCTCGGAGGATGGTTTGGATCCCATCCATGTAATGACCACATTACCCAGTTCCAAGACCTTCCAAGTGGAAAGAACCACAGGAGTGGTAGGACTTGGTGAACAGGGATGTTGAGCATCTGGAATTTACATTTAGACATTTAGACATCATCCAAATAATTAGGTGGTGAAAGGTCGTGGGAATAGTCTTTTTTTTCTTCCCACCAAAAAAGGATGTGTTTCAGGGTTCAACCGCAGGCTTTTCCAGGTTTGAAAGCAGATCCTCTAAGTGGATTGGTACATTTTGCAGAAGTCGTCAAGTCGTCATGTTGAGAAACTTGCCCCAATCAATCCTGTTGGCTTTAAGGGATTATCAACCTCCATAAGACCTTGTTATGGGCTTCTGAGACCCCCTTTTGATGTGCTCCCGGATTTCCATGTCTCCCTCGCATCACCATTGTGGGAATCTCTGAAAAGGGGGTATGCCCCAATGCAGTGCCATCAAACAACTGATGAACTTTTTCAGGGTGTATCCCCATGGGTCCCCATGGGTCCCCATGGGTCCCCATGGGTCCCCATGGGTCCCCATGGGTCCCCATGGGTCCCCTATATCCAGACCCTACTTTCGAGTCGTGGGATGATTCCACCCAGGCATAGCAGCCGCCTCTCTGCAACCAGGGAGGCCCTGGTGCTGCCGGGCCGCCCAGGCTATCTCTACTTCGGCCGCTGCGCCACCCTGCCGTACGTGGCGGAGGCGGCCCGGGCGCTGACGATCGCTAGACCGGTGAGCCCAAAGAAGACGGCCGAAGAAAAGGAGGAGGAGGAGGCGGGGGCAAACTTTGGATGGGTAGATGTGATATGATTTAATGATTCATAGAATAGGATGCAGTATGATTTAATATGAATTCATATGGTTGAACACGGTTTAGTATGATTTAATAGTTTTGCCCAGCCAAAATTGAATCTCTTGATATCTTTTGCAGGGTATCTAAGAGCCATGGAGGAGGCACCAGTGGGACCAGGGATCGGATGGGTCTGGATAAATGATTGCAACTACACTGGCCTCACCACGTCTACAACACAATGATTCATATGAAGCAATAGAAGCAACCAGCCTAATGGGTTTATTCCTGATTTGGAAGTAGGAATCTACCTAAAATAAATGGGGAGATTCAAAGCAAGTCCATTTTGCAGGCGTTTAACATGAACATGGGAAGGCGGGGGCAATTCTGGTAAAAGAATGCATGTCTTGCCTTGGGTCCGTAATTTTGCGAAGATATCAAGATGATCATAAGTCCCTCCCGACCCCTTGTGCTTTTCCAAGAATTGGCTTTCAGGGGAACTTTGCAAGCAACACCCTTCAACCTTGGATTTGGTTTGCACTGACAGAGACCTCAAGAGTGGGATGATCAGACACCAAAGACACCTTAAGTCCGTAAACTGCTTGTGCTTCTTGGGCGATTGGTTCTGGGTGGTTCCAGTGACCCGGTAGCACCGAAGCAGGTCACCCCGTCCGACAACGATGAGAACCCCGGTGACATTTTTCTGCTCATAGCAGCCAGGCGGGGGAAAGACACATGGTGGTCTAAACCCTCCCATTTCACCCATGAAAACGAGAATTATTGTTACCCTCTGGCAAACTAACATAGCTATTGAAAATGGCCATTTATAGTGAGTTTTCCCATTAAAAATGGTGATTTTCCATTGCTATGTTAGTTTACCAGAGGGTACCCGGGGGGAAAGTAACATGGATGTGGAAAACCCCAATGTTTTCCCTAGGAACACAATCTACACATCCGGGATTTTCCACATCTATGTTAGTTTCCCGGAGGGTAACCAGATGGATTGATTGCGTAGAACAGTGCGCAAAATGGTAAATACCAGTGGTTTAGTTGAATGTTGAATTGACCCATCCCCAAATGTATGAATCTCTTGTCCAGATATGTATAGTGGCACTATGGTTATATCCCAGGATAACCACCTTGTATCCTTATAAGAATTGGTGGTTTTGTAAGTTTTATAACCATAAGCCATCCATTTTCCACCCATCACACCGAATTGGAGATTGTTGGTAATATAATGTGACATGTCCCCATGAATATTCCCGTTATATTCCCATTCCATGACCATTATATTAGTCTGTTTGTAAAGTTTTGTACCCAGAAACCATCAATTTTTAGCAATAAACAATTCATATTTCCATTACATCATCACCAGTAAAGTATATCCCAGTAAATCCCATTATATCCTATTAAATCCCATCAAATTCTATCAAAATCCATTAAATTAAATCCCATTAACATCCCATTAAAATCATATTAAATCCCACCACATCCCATTACAATTCCATTATATCTCTATTAAATCCCATTAGAATCCCCAATATCCCAATATATCCAATTAGAATCGCATTAAATCCCAGAAAAATCACATTAAAAACATATTAAAATCCTATTAAATCCCATCAAATTCCATTCAAATCCCATTCAAATCCTATTGAAATCCCACTCAATCCCATCAAATCCCATTCAAATCCTATTGAAATCCTATTAAATCCCACTTAATCCCATCAAATCCCA
>Ga0126342_10017684_pt1 | contig 12308 bp, 10 predicted proteins | sample Cyp1metagenome_FD_92528 | JGI IMG/M metagenome (GOLD analysis project Ga0126342, IMG submission 92528) | Coral microbial communities from Lord Howe Island, Old Settlement Bay, Australia - Cyphastrea 1 metagenome | ecosystem: Host-associated > Invertebrates > Cnidaria > Coral ... | reverse complement strand
ATTATATATATATATATTATATTATATATATTATATTTTATATATATTATATTATATATATTATATTATATATATTATATATTATTTATATATTATATATAATATATTATATATATATATATATATGTATTCACCCATATGGAAAATATGGTTCAATTTTTTTGGATGACAATCTCTTCTGGGAAATGGCGCCAAGTGACCCTCCGCACAGGTCCATTCGACGTCCGCGCTCCGATTCAGGTGGTAACCTGGAACAACCGAGACCCGGTACTTGGATGTACTTGGAAGATCACCCCACGGTACTTGGAAGTGTGGTCAATAACCATAGTAGTTCACCCATGGGATGACACCCACCTTTTTACTATGGGGACTTACGATCGTTTGCGATCACCCTCAAATTCCTTGCTCAAAGAGCATCAAAGTTGGAGAGTTAGAGATCTTTAAGCATACAATATCTAAGAAATGTTGCTAGACATCTTCAAATCTTGGTGGATCATCCAAAATATGCTTGAGATATGAATAGGTTTGCTGGCTAGGCATATTCGACCATCAAGATAGGCTACCAAAGAAACCTGGCGAGCTGGAAAATTCACCGGAGATGGTTTGCCCTTCTAAGATCAGGATGTGGCATTTCCAGCTGTGTTTGACGGTACCCAACAACTACCCTCTGGTAATTTAACATAACGATGGAAAATTACCATAGAAATAGTGAAATTTCCCATGAAAAATTGTGATGTTCCATGGTTATGTTAGTTTACCAGAGGGTATTTGTTACTGTAAATATGAAAGATAACCAAGATGGGTGGTTCTGATGTCTGAATCACCCATCTACATCATGAACACCTGGGGGCCAGTCATCGCGACAGCTGCTGTAAATATGGCTGTGGGTCAAAATCATGCTAGTGAGCCCGAAAATAGCTGGCAAATGGATGTTCATCCAAAAATATTGGGATTATGGATGTTGACCTTTCTAATCCATGTCTCAAAAACCGCCAATTGCCACTGATTTGCCAATTTCTTGTAGCCTCGCAATGGCAACGGGAAATCCCCAATTTCAATGAAAAAATCATCGAACTGAATGGAGGATTTTCCATTGCCATGCTTACCCTCTGGTGAACTAACATAGCAATGGAAAATGGCTATTTATAGTGGATTTTCCCATTAAGACTGGTGATTTTCCATTGCTATGTTAGTTCACCAGAGGGTATTCCCAGAAGATATATGTCAATTTTGCCAATGATTTATGTCCATTGCCAAATTGATTTGTTCCCAGAAGATATATGTCAAAGCCTCCAATTTTGGGGTGGTCTGAAGCCAGAGCCATTGAGACGCCTGTGCAAAGATTTTTTGTACCCCACCCTTGCTAAACTGCTCTTGAAGAATTAGTGCACCTTCTGATTTTGGGGATTATTAAACCTATTGAACCATCATTCACCATCCCAGTTTGGTTGTATAATTTATAAGGATATACGCTATACGTCAATCTATTCCAGCAACGCACCATTTCAAACCTATTGAACCTATTGAACCATCCAAGTGTCTTGCTTTCGGGGTTCGGATGGTTTTTAAAGCCTTACTTGGAGGATCATCCCACTTAGTAGGTCGATAATTATTCTGGGTAAATGATAATATTTCACTAACCTGAATTAAGGCCATTTGGGGATGATTTCCAGTGAGGTCGTTACAATTTACCCAGATTATTTAATAACTCTGGTTACTCAGTCCCCATTCAGCAGATGATCCAATTTCTAAGGGGCCAACCCCATCAATCCTCCAAGTAGTTTATTGGTTGGGAGAGGTACAACCATCAATACAGAATAATAACCATAATAAAATAATGATATATATATATGTGTGTGTAGATATATATAAATATATATCATATATACATATATATATAATATCATATATATATATATGTATTTATATATCTCATATATGTAGATATAAATATATATGTATATCATATATGTAGATAAATATATATATATATATATCATATATGTAGATATATATATATATACATAATATATATATATATATATACATGATATATATATATATATATATATATATGATATACATATGATATATATATATATATGCAGATATATACGTAGATATTTACATAGTTGTATCCCACTATGTATATCCCCATGAATTCGGCCGCCCACCTGTTGGTGCCACTTCCGGTTCCTCGCATTGCGGAGCGCAGCTGGGCCACGCCGCAAACTGCGGAGGCTTCGAGGAATCCTTGGGGCAAAAAGGAGGTATAAAAAGCCACCATTATATATATATGACTGTATAGAATGTAACATAATATAACATAATAAAATACAATGGAATATAATATGATATAATGTAATATCATATGATATAATATGCTATAATATAAATATAATATAATATGATATGATATAATATGATATGATATGATATAACTTGTATTGTCTTTTATTATATTATATGGTATTGTATTGCATGATTTTATATTGTATTACATTGTATTAGCTTACATCATTTTATGTTATGTCATAATATAATATTATATCATATCATATCATATCATATGTATACATATATATATATATTTATTATTATACATGTATATATATGGATATACAGAATATGTTTCATAGCTAGTTGGTGCTTTCGACCCCCCTAAAAAATACAAAATGCCAGTTGGTATATATTCGGATGATCATCCCAGCCATAGGCTTGAAAAGGAAACATATCTGAAACCACAAAATCTATATCTGTTTGACTACCAACAAACACGTTTATAAGGGCGAATCTTTGTACTTGGAGGCTCAGCCCTAGTGGTCAATAACCGTAGTTCACCCATTTCTATTTGGGGATGGGTCAAAACCTTGTACCCCTGGTGAACCTCAAAATAGCTGGGATTTATGGATGTTCATCACCCTAAAAATGGTATGAAAATAGGTATTGATCCATAGCCATTTGGGAAAAGCCACTCAGATAGGGGACTTCCCACCGATCACCAGGCGATGCCGATGCCCCCCTCGCCAGGTCTCCGTGTTTTCGGTGCTGCACTGCGCCACCACGGGGTCACCCAGGAATTGGGGCGGCAAGCAGCGGATTTCGCAGCGGTCCCCGGGCAGCAGACCGGGGATGCAGCTGTGGATGTACCTGGAACCCAGCGGAGGAAATGGATAGGAAACCCGAACAAGATAGAAATGGATTTCATGTATTGTCATGTATCATTATTTCAGTAGCTGTTTACGTGTCTGTCTGTTCATATCTTTCTGCAGGGTGCTATCTTCCAATCGAAAAACCATCCAATCTGGTCATGGTCATAATAACATTGATTATCATTATCATAGTTGTTATAGTGATCATAATGATACATATTGCCCACAAAACCATGTTCATGGGACAATAATGGGATAACTATGGAATAACCATGGGATAACAAAGGGATAGTGATAGGAAATCTTGTGGAATGTTGTCTGTGGAAAAACCCATGGAATATATCTCCGAGGTGAATCACCATCCTTAGCAAGCGCCCACACACCCTCAGTTTCCTGGCCTGCAGGGATCAATATTCTCCAAGCCAGCGCATTTGGTGAGTGGCTTGCAACCTGAGCAATAGCAAATTCCATCAAATTCCAATATCAGTGATGTCAGTTGGAGATGCATTCTTGCGGCCCAATCAAGCCATCCACCCATTCCTTGGACGTCTCCATTGGATCCCATGTTGATGGCACCGAGTAACCCTCGAAAACGTAGCTTGCGTTGCAATCGCGGTCCCTGTGTGCAGCTGGCTGAAGGGTGTTGCGTCGGGAAACAGGTGAGAATAGCCACTGATGATGTTGGATGACCCCTTTTACCAAGGTAGGATGATAAATGCCATACTGCGTGCCTTAAACGTATTGGAACAGGAAGGGAACCACCACGGGGCCCTTCCATGTCAACATAGGAAAGGCGTCGCCAATGGTGGACCTTTCGACCGAGAAACCCCGACTTTGCGGGAGAATCAGAAAAACCTGACTTCACTAGAAAAAGTGGTGAATTCCCACCAGTCATGTTGCTCATTGACATGAAGCCTCAAAATTACCTCCCACTCCCCGCACCTATCAATGTGGCAGGTGATGGACTTGTTCCCGCCATAACCTTCAGCACAAGCCCAACCTCGACAGGGCAGCCATGTGGATGGGTCAAACTTGGTATGCCCAGAGGTGCTCCAAGGAACTTGATGGAAATGAGTTTTAAATCACAAAATAAAAGGTTGGGAAGCCAAAAAAAGAAATGGATGGTGAATCCTAAGCGTAGGCCCTTGAATATTGACCGTTCCTCACTTCAGAAATCCTACAAAACTGCAAGCAAGCACTTCGGCCGCGCCTGTGAGGTTCAAAGGGGCAAGGCTCACAAAGTTGAAGGGCGCCTGTCAGAGACGACGGGTCAGCCCAGGTTTTTTTTCAAGCAAATCCGATTTTTGTGTACACCCAGTATCGTATGAGCTCGGGGTTGCCTGAAAATGGGTTACACCAAATGGCCAGTTTAATAGGGATATTATTTTCATTATGTTATTACCCCCTGTTATTTAGTGGATTGGGGTTCACCCATACATTGGCCAATGGCTGGACAAACTGTTCTCCCATGGACAATCCCATGACCTACCTCAACGTTCTCCAAGTAGTCGCATGGCGACTCGCAGCTTGGGGGCTGGATCCTCAACGAGGTAACCGTCAATGAATTGATTTAAAGGAAAATCTACAAGAAACCATGTGTTTTTCTCGATTTTACCCGGAAATACTTCCTCTATTTTTTTCCATCATCCAAGCTGGTAGTGAGGCTATGTACTGTATAGGTAAAAAAAAAATGGTACCTATTGATCCACAAAATTGTTCGTGTTCCGCGTGGGAGGTCAGGAGATTTTGACTCACATGAAACCTCCGCTAATTCTCGTGCAGCTGATTCACAATTCTGGTGGTACGTGTATTTTAGCCAATGGGCATCGTCCCCCTCTTGGGATTTCCCTATGAACTAATGGATGTCGATCCAGAACTCACAGGTTAAGAAGCGGTAGTTCCGTGGTCTTGTTGGTCAAATCCCAATCGTTGATGGCTATATCCACATGGTTGTTGATTAAATACCTATCATTCTTGGTAAACCACAATATGTCCCCTCGTTTTCCCCCCTTTGGGTTGATGACACTGACTGGTTTTCTTGACAAGTGCTCAATCTTCTTGAAACCGATGGCGTCGAACAAAAACCTCTGGAAGAGGATGTTACAATTGAAATAGTGCATGTAGACCCAATAGTACCCGATTTAACTGTAATTATATGTGTTGTTCAAAAAAACCTCAAAGCATGGAGTTTATTATCCTCTAGTAGTATAATGTGGCAATGGAGAAATGAATCTCTTAACCGATAGATTCATTAGGTTGTCAGAAGGTCGTGAATTTACCACACCGCTAGTCAGAGACACTGCAAAAAGTTGTTGTCGTGACTCTTGATATATTTCCCCATATAGAATTAAACCTGTTGACCTTCCCAACCAAGATTATATAACCAAGTTTAGATAAAATCGGGGCCCTCGTAGCCTGGGTGCGGCATCAAAATATTTGGCCGAAAATGCACCATCCAAGGTATCTTTAATATTTACAACCTGCTTTGAGTAGAACACCATGTTTTATGAGTAAAACACATTGTTTCAAGGGTGTATACATATATATATATACATAAGGCCATTGTTATAGGTAAACTGCTATTGCATTTTTTTTCAAAATACCATATCTGTTTACAACAAATAGTGGTATCCACCAACCAAACTGCGGTTATGGTTCTTTCATAGTCAAATAGTTAAAATACCATATCAAATACCAGAATTTCATCAATAATGCTGCATATGCTATGCTCTATGCCTGTGGGTCTGCGTTCCCCTGCGTTCACCTGCGTTCACCTGCGTTCACCTGCATTCCACGCCCAAGGCGCATGGCTGGAGCACCCGCTTCGGTGTTCAGCTGTGGACAGGATGCAGAGCCTGAGGTGCCTGAGATGGAGGTACTCCCATGACTTAGGTATATATAGTAATCCCAAAAAAAAAAATGGAAAGGTATGTAAAGTCAACTAGAATGGTGGAAAAACATATTAGTGTTCTATCTGCTTACTACGAATTTATATATATATACAGAGAGAAATACATATGTCATGTATGTATATGGAGGTTTCCTAAGTCATGGGGGTACCCAAAATCATCCAGTCGTCATGAACCATGACTTAGTACGACTGGGTCCTGCCTTGCGTCGGCTCGGGACATCGAAGCCTGGCTCCCAGGGGCGATGTTCGAGCGGGTTGATAGGCCTTCCCAGAATGAGTAAAATCTAAAATCATATGGGAAAATATGGGAATATAAGCATAAATGGGTCATCCCATGTTTCAAAATCATGGGAAAATCATGGGAAAATCATTGGAAATATTGAACATTCCCTAGAAATGAAGGTAGCCATGGAGCTGATTACAAAAAGGGTACCCCTAATAAACCAGGTATGTTCATAAAACGCAAATCAAGAAATGATTAACAAGGGATTTTGATGTTCAGCCAATGCGTATAATGCATATCGTTTCCACTGGATTCGAAACCAGGAAATCAATGGGAGTATGAGTCAGATCACAGGTAAGACTTCTAAATTTCTAAATGTCATTGACGGGCAAAATCTGCCTATCCCTCATCTTTTTATCAAACAAGTATCCACGTCATTCTTCCTAAGCTTTTGCAGGTTCAGAAAAAGTCTGAATTCTCAATTCACTTCAACATTTTCCCCATAAAAGGCGTGCCCAAAAGCTGTCATTTTCCCAAAGCAACTGGTGAATTCGAGGCGGATTCTCCATGGATCACCCCCACTATCAACAGAGATCTAGTAACTAGGTCAGTTCCATCCCTGATGTATCACCAATGACCTGTAATCCTGTGGGGGTTCTAGGGGGTCATCCCGGAATACTGATAAATCGCTGGGAAAATCCAGGGTTGACATTGCAAGCTAATGATTGACCCAATGTGGGCATGAGAAACAAAAAAAGTACCCTAAACTTGGAGTGTTGATTAAAACCAAAAGAACCCGACCGAAGCCGGTGGTTTTGTTGTTTCCCTTATTTTTTACCACCCATGTTCCATGTTTGTTCGTTGATATCAGCGTTTGTTCCTAGGAACGTTCATGGTTTCAAAGAGTCAGCATCATGATCTATCCCCATATGACCTTTTGACATAGTCACCAAAACAATGCGTTTGAAAGGCAAAAAAAACTAACAAATGGATCTTGAATATGTATGTGTATATATATATAACAGCTAAGCGGCTGCTAAATTCCAGGATTTTATAAGTCAAAAAAAAGAAAAATGATTACATGCCATCCTGTTGTACTGGTTGGTAAATGGGTATCCCTATCGCCTAGTCCAGAATCGCCGATAAACCAAGTAGTACAAGTTAGTATAACCAAGTTAGTATAACCCATTAACCAATAAACAGAGTATTTCCAATGACTCGCACCATTTGGGTCCATGTGAACTTCCCCCGCTATGATCTGTGCCCAAAGATCTCAGATTTTCCCCATGGATCCGCCATGGCACTCGCAGGAGCCACCGGGCTCCAATCGTTCGCTGCATCCACTGGCATCCATCAAACACGCATCCAATTCGCCGAGGCTGCAGAAGCTCACCTAAGTTTCTGCGAGGGGTCAACGCTCACCTTTTTTGCATAAAAAAGATGTGGAAAAACCTGATGAAAACCCCATGGTTTCCTCGAGAGGGAAAATGATCTACAAAATGGTGGCTCTTTCACATCTATGTTAGTTTGCCAGAGGGTATATATTGCTTATATAGGTGTTTTCCAATATATGGGAGAAAGTTTTCACCATAGGAAATACCCACGAATCATAAGTGGTCAATGAACATATATAGTTTAAAATAAGTTATAACTATATTATAAGCCACTTAAATATGGCTTACATAGTTAACAGCTACTAACTTCTATTAGCGACGTCCCTTAGTTACTTAGTTAATGGCTTATCACCAGCCACTTCGGGGACTCCTGGGATGCAGATCAAAGTGATATTCCTATGGCCATATTCAGAGGGAAATGATGAGATGCCTTTTTGGAATTTCCAACTAGGTGAACTCTGGAAATGATGTTCACCTCTGAAATATCTGCAAATACTCTGGCTGAATTCGCTAACAGCAAATGACAATGGAGATTCAACAGGTGAAAGCGGCTACCCATGGGCCGATTCTGGCCCAAAAAATGAGAAATCACCGACCTGAAATGTTGGTTACTGAGATGGTCCTCGTATTGTCAACCATCATTTATGGTGACGTCTGGGTTACCTGATTCAGCCAGAAAATTATGGAGCTTTGAAAAGAAGCCGATGATCTGGATGTGGGCAATCTATCTCTAAGCTTTAAAAGATTGTTTCAAAGGAAAGCACGCAGTTTCTATGGCTGTTTCGCGAGAAAATCCCTATGTTTCGACTGGTGAAAATCAGAAAATCTCCAGAAATGTTCATCCTGCAACATGGATCCACTGGACCCTCATGGTGTAAGAACTGTGTGTTACAAAGCTTGGATCTGCATCCCAGTTGATAAATGGGGTTGGGTCAAAACCCTGGTACCTAGTGAACCCCAAAATAGCTGGTAAATGGATGTTCATCCCACTAAAAATGTATCTATAGGTATTGACCCATACCCAAATGGTTTTGGACTTCTGGTTGAGTGTAAGGATTGGTTGATGTTGATTGATTGATTTGATAGATATGACAGGCTTGATAGATTTGATAGATTTGATTGATAAGACTGATTAGTAGATTAGATAGATTAGATTAGATAGATTAGATGCGTCGGATAGATGAGATAAATGACATAGATAGATTAAAGAGTCTTTGGATGGTTTGATTAGATCGATACACAGATACATAGACACATAGATACACACATCGGTGGATTAGATTGGGATAAGATCAAGTAAGAATGGATAAGATTAAATCAGATTATTTATGTATATATATATAATTGAATAAGATAGGGTTAGATTTAGGGAAAGTCAAATTGACCGTGAATTTTGATTGCGATTTCATACATACATACATATATACTATATATAATATAAAATATAGAGATGGATAGAGAGATAGATCGATGGATGGATGGATGGATGGATGGAAGGATGGATGGACAGATAGATTGATTGATGGATAGATTGATAGATTGATTAGATTGATGAGATTGATTAGATAGGAACGATTTTGCTCATCCATAAGAAATCTATCATACAGAACAACCAAAGGGTTATCAATCGCACCCCATAAAAACCCGAGCTGCGGGGATGCACTCAGAGAGAAGGACTTCGCCTGGGAAGCTGTTGAAGCTGTTGAAGCTGTTGGCAAAAAGTTGGCCATCAAAATTCGGATTACAACATACAAACCGTTACAAACCTGCAAGAAATGGCCCCCAGACAACCCCCAGATTTTTCGTGTTGAAGCTGTTGCGACCGTTGGACCGAATCAACGAGCTAAACCAATCGGCAGAGGTTTGTTGTCTTCAACTAGGTTGCTCCTTGGGTCCCCATTTTTCAAAGGACAAATATTAATATCCACAGCTCCTAACCACTCCCTCCATTCACCACCGGATAGTCAACGCCCAGAATTGTTGTATCAAAATATGTCCCTTGAATTCACTATAAATTCCCCTATAAATTCTGATAAAATTCCCAAAAAGGCCCTATAATCTTCACAAACTCACCAGTTCTGGACCCCTTGAGGCTCTCACCCACACAGTCCTCCCGCAAGCGGCACTCACTGCTGGCATTGCCCGCGAAGCCGCGGGAACAGCTCCACTCCTGCCATCTTGACCCATAGCCCTGGGTATATCCCTGCCGAGTGTTGACCAATCAAAAAAATTGAGATCCAACGTAGTGGAGATGCTGAAAACTGAAAATAGTGTGGGGGTTGACGCACACTTGAGGTATTCAAAGGATTTGTCTTACCCTCTGAGTACGCAACAGTTTTCTGTGGACAACCTCCAATTCTAATACGTGAATCATCCAGAAATGGGACAGTTTCTCTGTGGATTGAGGCAGGGATCCACCGGCTGGCATGCTGAATATCCATCTACTTTGTGGGACTTGGATGTTGACCAGAGCAAATTCTCCCCATTCTTTGATCCAAACAGACTCTAGGAGCATCACAGCATTTGCGGTCAAACCACCTTAGGAAATTGCCCGACTATTCAGCTGCCGGAAAAGATGACGTCCATGACGTCCAAGCAGCCAGTCTATACATATTCTGTGGAATCTCCAGTAACATGGTCAATCCAGCAGAGGCCATAGCTATGAAAATAGGTTGGGGTTTCTTTTGGGGAGGTCGCACCAACCAAAAGCCTGAAATCGCCCATGTTTTTCATTGGAAACTGCCGTGACTGCGACCAAGGAAAGGCCGAGGGTCTGTACCCGTCCTACCCTGTGGGTATCTGTCTCAAAAATCTGAAGAATATGAAGAAAAACGTCCAGTTTTTCACGGCGAAAAGCTGATGCAGGTTGTTGGATTTCTGAGACACACCCAAAGCATCTGCAACTTCTAAAATGCTGCACTGCATCTATAAAAGGTCTGGTGTTTATTTCAGTTGAGAAACTACTGCACATGGAACAATTCAGAAATGTGTGACTTCTTGGCGGGACTTGTTCCAAGGTCAAAACCTCGAATGAAAATCTGGGGTTTGGCATTAGACATTTGAGCGTTTTTGAAGACAGCGTGCCATCCAAAAGGACAGTTCGATTTCAAAGGCGTCAAGTCAAGTCCAGCCGAAGGTCTTGGAGGAATTGTTCAACAAGTCGTATCAATGAAGGAATTCATGAAGCCCATTCCATGCCAGCGATTTTGACGGGGTCATGTCATAGCTACCCAATTCGTTGGGGGTGAAATGGCAGTTGACCCAGTTGACCCCGTTGATCCCACGAAAATCAGCTGTGGGGCCATTCCACACCGATGGTCGACTCAGACAGATATGGCCTGCCGAACCGCTTTCTGCGGGCACAGCAGAACAATGGGATGCGGCAAGGGAAGCGACATAGGCGCTTCATCTGCCGGAACCAGGTCCAAAAACACTTCTTCGGTGACTTTTTGAGTGACTTTTTCTGTGACAGTGGCCTCCTTAGGCCCAGCGTCAGATTTTTTCAGCGGCTTCTTTTTGGCTAAATCTTTGGCCAGGGCAGCCTCGGCCTTTTGCTTCTGGAAGTTCTTTTTCCGTATCTCGCGCTCCTGGCGCAACTTCTCCATTCGCTCTTCGAAATCTTTCTGAAACTCCTTGCAATCTTGGATCACAAGCGAACGTGAAAATAGCCACGGAAACGATGTTGACACTGGAGGTGCTAAAGTATCCACTATTCCTTGGGTCGTTTGATATATAACTTGGACAATGTGAGGAAAAGGCGGAAGAGTGAAAACTGGGGAGCCGTTGCCATGCGACAAGTATATGTATAATACATATTATATGTATATATATATATACATACGTAAATTATACATACATATTATGCCAATCGGGAGTGGTCCCAATAGCTATTAAAAAAAGTGCCAGCAAATATGCACAGCTTACGAATTGGGTACTGTACTTCAAAACTTGGCATTGTTGATACTGAAAAGTACCAAGAATTATGGTTTTCCCTAAGCCAAACATGTTCTTTGACCCCTCAAACTACACCAAAAATGGTGTCCCCTCCGCCATAAATTCTGACCTATGCCCTTCTTAAAATCGAACAAATACACACAGCCTTGGTACCTGAACATGGGAGTATACCCCAAAGTATTGCCATGTTTCGGAGAACATCATTTTTCTAAACCATGGTCCATCTTGGAGGGGTGTTCCATGGTTTTCCCCAACATTTTTCAGGTCATGTCCCGGATTGATCAACCTCTGGGTTGTTTCATCACGAGGATCTTTCAACGGATCCACAATTGGTGCCCTTTGCGCTTCCAGCACCGAAAGCAGCTCCTCCTGATCTGGTTGGGTGTCAATTGATTCAAGAATATCATTGATTAATTTCATCAATACATGTATATATACAGTGTATATATATATGTATATACATGTGTATATATATATATTAATATGTCATTATAGATTTATTATACTGTATATATAACATCATTATCATATTAATCATGTATGTATGGATGTATGTATCTATGTATCTATGTATCTATGTATCTATGTATCTATGTATGTATCTATGTATCTATGTATCTATGTATCTATGTATCTATGTATCTATGTATCTATGTATCTATGTATCTATGTAT
>Ga0126342_10017683_pt1 | contig 12308 bp, 10 predicted proteins | sample Cyp1metagenome_FD_92528 | JGI IMG/M metagenome (GOLD analysis project Ga0126342, IMG submission 92528) | Coral microbial communities from Lord Howe Island, Old Settlement Bay, Australia - Cyphastrea 1 metagenome | ecosystem: Host-associated > Invertebrates > Cnidaria > Coral ... | reverse complement strand
GCAAAGAAAAGCAAAAAAAACAAAAAAAGGAATAGAAGCAAAGAAGCAGAGAAGCACTGCAGGAGGCAATAGAGTAAGCAGGAAGAAATCCAAAAAAAAATCCCTAAACTAAAAAAAAAAAATTCCTAAATAAATGGCCCTCCATATTAAAATATATTATATTATGTTATATTATGTTATATTATATTATATTATGTGATATTATATTATATTATGTTATATTATATCATATTGTATTATGTTATATATTATATTAAATTATATTTAAATATATTATATTATGTTATCTGTATTATATCATATTATATTATATTATATATATATATGTGTTTTTGATCACCAAATGTCCAACCGGTTGGGATAGACTCAAATCGAGCCCTGTCAAGGCTCCTGGTGAGCGCTTCAGCCAAGACCTCCGCACCACGGATGATCACCATGCTGGTGGCATTCTCAACAGGATGCCCCAGCCTCGTTCCGCGGGTTCCGTGGGCGGCTCACTGGGATGATTGAACAACAGCCTCACGGCTGGGAACCAAAAACAAAGAGGGAGAAAAACATCCATTACACAAGTTTCGTATCATCTGATGTCAAGTATTAATTGATTTATCTTCAAGGGAAAAAAATTAAAGGAAGGGAACAAGATGGAACAAGTATAGTAAGCCCCTCTATCTACTAGCAGGTCAACATCCCGGCCACCCATTTTTGCCAAGTGCTGTGATTCATCGAATCATTGGACTGTGGCTCACGGCATCTGGCATTCTGGTGCTGGATCTCCCATTCTAAGCTGGTTGGTGGTTGAGCCCTACCCCTCTGAAAAATGATGGAGTGAAAGTCAGTTGGGATGATGAAATTCCCATATGGAAAAATAGAATTCATGTTCCAAACCACCAACCAGTTGAAGTTGAATGCCAAAGCGGGGTGATTTTGGAACAGCCTGAGGCGAGAGGACTGAAAGCTCAGAGAAACCCTATAGTTGTCGCACCTTTTCAATGGACGTAGTGGGAGCCACTGATCGCTGGTTTGAGTACCTCTCGCCTTTGCCCCGGCCATTGCAGCAGGAGGCTGCAATGAGCCAAGTCCCCAAATTGGACCGACAGCTTCCGTTTGCAGTCAAAGGAACCAACACCACGCGAAACCATCAACGAAAAAGACACTCTAGTATAACATGGCTTAGGTGGGAAACGTCACATGTTCAGTAGGTGGGAAAAAAAACTTACATAAACCAGAGAATTGAAGGTAATGCTGCGCATTGGCTCAATCGAAAACCATCAAACTTAGCCTCTTAACTTTGTTTTTCATGGATTCAGGACTTGGCTGTGCTACGACCCTGGTTGAGACACTAAAACGGAGTAGCTCTGGGTACAACCTGGTACAACCTCTTGTGGGCATCCGAAATTCCAGAAAATGATACAAACATTGGAAAATGATGATTTGCTGCTTCGAAACTTCACTAATCAGCAAACGGCAAGGGTCGCTACGAGTCGTTCGGGCTGAGAAGGGTCGCCATCGGGATCCCAGCATCGGCCGGTGTGAAACACCACGGGAGGGAAACGTATGCTGTTCAAAGCTGCGGGTAGTCTGCAGAGATTCCCAAGATTACCCCATCTCTAGAGAGAGAGAGGGAAGAGAGAGAGAGAGAGGGAGATAGATAGATATATATATATAGTACGTTCTGAATCGCTATGTCGCGACATCTCATGTATTTGCACTGCATGTACTGTACCTATAATGCTATGAAATTGGGTCCCACTCTTAGGCCACAGAATGATAGCATATGATAGCTATGTCACTGGACATCTCACTGCTGATACGAAACAAACAAAAACATGAAAAACACCAGATTTCAACCAGTTTCCTCTCCCATTTTCATCCCGGCAGCCCGGCTCCGCCCAGCTACTGCATAAATTCCTGCGGCATCAGCTGATTGCAATCCTCATCGGTGTCAACGCCATAGGTCTCCACCAATTGGGAGGTGCGGATGCCCATGCCTTCGCCTGTCGAGATGGCAACAAGTGACGCTGGGGCCACCCCAAAAAAAAGGCGACAAATGTGGATTTAACCAACAAAAATGCGAAAAACATGAAAAAACAACAGAGAAAGGAGTGGATTTTATCCCTAGGAATTGGGAGTTAACCAAGAATGCTGGGAAATCAGGCACCCAAACATGATCACCAAATCAGTAAACCAGCAGCAAAAAATGGCACTTCAGCGGACCATTCATATTTGGCGAAATGGGTTCCAGTAGATAGATGCATTTTGAAACCCTTGCTCAGGTCACACCAGACTCAGTCTCCAGAAAATGCGAGGGTGAGCTTTGATTCCGAAACCCGGATGGGTGTGTTTGAAAATGTGGCGCATCCCAAAATAGCAGCAATATTAATATATATATATATATATATATATCTATTTCTATGAGCAAATGATGATTAAACATTGAATTTAGGGGTACCTCCCATTTTCAGAACCCGGATGCTTCCAACTGTAGCATCTTCCTTCACCGGCGCCTAAGGTGCTCAAGGTGTCCATACACAAACGTTTGCGCTTGCGCCACGCTTGGTGCACCTGGGATGTCAGGGATCCCCCACAGATCCTTGGGAGACATGAGGAAATACATGGAAAAACTTGCAATCAAAATATCCAAAATTAGAAGAAACATATAGAAATGGTGAGGATTAAATATCCAAAAAAAGATTCGATGCTGAAATGGTGAGGATTCGATCCTGAAATGATATTCTGGCGAAAAATCCAGTAACCATCCACAAATTTCAGGCAGCATGCAAGAGGTGGGGGGACCGCAACCCTGGTTTGGTTGGACCATGATCATGCATATCCAAATAAGCTCTAACGAAATATAGCTGAACATAGCCAAATGCTTATATAGAATGATGGCTTAAAATCTATTCCAAACATTGAACTATAGTAAGTAACATGAGTCGTGTGTGTGCGTAAATTATTTAACTATACAGACGTACACCCTGTGACAATGTTGGCCCCAGATGCCTGAGCAAACTGTGTCTCAAGGGCTCGGACTTCGCCTCAGAAAGCAGCAGAAATGCTGCCCCATTTTTGGAGGAGACCATGGGAAAAAAACGTGGAAAATGCATGGAAAAGTCATGAAAAAACGGATTTTCCAAACCTAGAGGTCCCCGAAATCAGTGATATTCCGTATTTCTTGAGACATGACTATTGTAGACATCACGACTATATTTGTCTATCATCTTTTAGTGCGGTCTAAAGTCTAGCCCTAGTTTGGGCTCGAAATTGGGGAGAAAAGGGGCACAGGGACACATGTTGCATGTCAACTTGTGAGATATCTGGCTCCCCTCAGACTTCCTCTGGACTTATGATCCCGTGCAGTCTGCGGCGAACGGATCATGTGGGTCAAACAAGACTAAAGACAGCGATGAAAAAATGTTGGTCACCCTAAATTTGATGATCTTTGGTGGCTAATGCGGCTAATGGTGATTGGATGTGATGGGATGTCATTGGTTACCGAAAACAGCTACCCCCAACGGTTAAATTCTGCTCAGCCACTCTCGTCCACGCGGTCACCATCGGCAGTTCTGCGCCATTTCTCCGCCTGCTCCTGGAGCTAAGATCAAAGTTGGCTGCAAAGGAAAACAGTCTTAGCTCAATGGAGTTGAAATCCAAATGGATGAAAAGCCAACTTTGATGAATCCAAATGTCTTAGCTCAAAGTTGATGAAAAGAGTCTATGGAGTTGAAATCCAAATGATCCATATCCGAGGCCATATCCTTTTGATTCCTTTTGTAGTAGTAGAATCATGTAGAATCAAACTATAATCTATAATCATATATTCCCCCAACTATCATAATCTTCCATGGCGTGTACTATAGTTCCGGACCCTACAGGCGCTCCTCAAGCCTGGCTGCTTCAGCTTGGCTCTCTTTCGCCTGACATGTTTCCCATCCAACCTGCTGGGTACCCAGCTGTGATTTCCAATGGGGAAAAGGGAAAACTCGAAGGTGACCCCGTGACGTTGCTGGATGGTCGGAAACTCGGAGTCCTCCTTGGCAGCCGAATGCTTCGCAGCCACCTGCGACATCTCCTTCCGCAAGATGTCCTAGGATCGTGGAACCGAGCGCCATTGGTTGACGTAGCGCCGGAACGTTGTAGAACCAAGGGCTGGTGGGAATTTCATCAAGGTGTCAAGATATTCAAGATACGATTTGTATATGATATATTGAGTTGATCAATGCTTTATCATCATGGGGTTGTTAGTTGGTGTAAAAAAATGTTAAGCCACCGCAGGAGTTTCTTGCGGCAGGCGCGGCACCTGCAATGCAGTAAATGATCAATAGATGGTGGTGCACGGTTTTCGCTCAGGTATCAATGGGACGACATCAGTTGAAAACTGTGACGATCAGTACCCGAAACTGTTCGCATCGCGTCCCCTCGTTCCCAGTGTCGCAGCGTAGGTGGCAAATGTATGCAGTGGCAAAAAGCTACCGAAGTTTGAACGGTACCCTCTGGTAAACTAACATAGCTATTGAAAACGGTGATTTATAGTGGATTTACCCATTAAAAATGGTGATTTTCCATAGTTATGTTACTTTACCAGAGGGTAGCTTCCACCCTATGTCATTCGGCCGATCTGAAACCGCCCTGCTAGATGAAAAATCCCCATCTGGATGGGTCCAAGTTGCTAAGGATCCGTGGAGCTCTTTCCTCTTCTTGGAGACCTGTGGCCACTACGAGTCGTGGAAATTGATGATGTCATCAAGCTACACGGAAAAAAGGTTCCGGAAATGCAATTCGGATTGTTTAAGGCCTCCCAAAAAACTACACAACTCAGGAAACAATTTCTAGTTCATATATTATATATGTATTAGCTATGTTTCCCCAACAACTTGGAGCCAGGTCATTTTATTGCCATTGCCCGAGCAGCCTCATCCACCTGTTGCTGCAGGTTGCTGGCATCCTCCGACCCCGCCACTGAAGTTTGGGAGACCAGGAAGACCTGGGGATAGGAAGGGTAGGGTAGATTTGTTGAATATCTATGATGGAATATAATGGGATATTATACATACATATACATATATATATATATACATATAATATTACATATATATATAGTATGTGTATATATATATATTATATATATATACATAGTGCATATGTGGGATATCTATGAACACTCCAAAAGGGTTGATAGGGTTGATTGGTTGACTAAGCCGCAAAGGTTCAATGAGAGGTTTACTAAGCCCGACAAGGTCTTCCCATGTCTTCCCTAAAATCATCAGAGACGAAGAATAATCCCCAAGAAACGGGGGTTGATGGTGGTTGATGGTGGTTGATAAACCTGAAGAACAACTTTAGTTGAATCGTAGTTAGGTATAGCAACGGCCGGTCAGACAAGTTGTTACTTACAAGTTTAGGTGCTCAGCACCTTATCTTGACCAGTAGCTTTGGAATACTCCAGAGATGAAACTGGAACTTTCGGAAGCTGGGTGGTAAGGTGATGAAGATCAAAATATCGGCTTTTGATGAGTTTTTGCTGGCTCCAGGGCCATGGAACTCCATGGTGCTGGGTTTCTCCATGTTTCTCCTGCCTTTTCCACCGCGCCTTGATCTTGCCGTACTCCTTCAGTAGGAGCTTCCCCTCTGCCACCAAGCTCTCCATGATTGCCTCCCATGGCAGACCCATCTGTCCTTTCTCAATTCATGGCTGGAAATAGGAACGTGATCTACGACTGGCATACTCGACCTCAGCCATCCACCTTAGGTTGGTCCTACTATCCTACCCTCTTGGATACTGGAGCGGAAAATCCAGGACATCCATGGAAAATCTGAATCTGACAGATCCAATATTTCTGAGTGAGAGAGGGGTGCAAGTTCAACCAGTTGCAGAATACTTGCTGCGCAATCCCAGTTACGCTCTTTCTTCATCTATAATAAACAGCAGTAATTCTGCGAATCAAGAGGAGCCAGGCATAATCCGACGCTGTTTCAATGGCCTTTTAACACCCTGACCTCCACCGAGCCAGGTGCACCTGTACCGAGGCTTTTGGAACAGCACCGTGCAGATTGTCGAAGACGTTCTGAGAGTTGTAGGGCCGATTCTGCTGCCTGAGGCTGCAGCATCTGCTGTCTTTATCTTCAAATGTGGAGTTTTATTATATCCACAATAACAATGTCAACTTTAATGTCAACCCTGTATTCAAGAAAAATCATGCTGATTTATTTCGGAAACCGAACTCAAAGTGATAAAATCAAGATCAGAAATATGAAGCGACCAGGGATTTTGAATCCTGGATTAACATTAAACACAACATCAACATAGAACGAATCTTCTTAGACCCGCGCCTCATGTATTCCAAGACTTTTGCCTCCATCTCATCCTGTCATTTTTTTTGCATCAACCCTCCAGTTCTTGTGTGATCTCCGTATGCTTATTGAACTTATTGATCTTCTCCCCCTTCTTGTTGGTTTAATCCCACTTTTCCTGCTTCCCATCGGTTATATAGTTGTCCAAAAAGCTCTCAGCTATCACCAAGAAATTGATCCTGTAAAACCTACTCCCTCTCCCAACATATTCATAAACCATCATAAACCATCATAAAACATCATAAAACATCATAAAACTCTTGCCACATCGCCACACGTTTCTCCACGGAAAACCCCTTCGTCCCACGGCACTGCCACGGTGAGTCCTTGCTGAGTTTCTTCACATCTTTCGCTCCCTTCGCCTCACTCTTCGCCTTTGCGACTACCTTTGGCCTGGTGCAGCACATGTTTGATCGTGGAGAAATGACCAGATTTTTGATGTTGACGTTCTCCTAGGTCTAAAAATTGAACCGGTATAATGAGAGAACATGAGAGAACTATTTTTTATATATTTCGCATCAAAAAAATATGTCAAGTGTGAACAGGCGCTCAAAGTATCCGTACACCCACCAGATTTTTTGCAAGGCAAAGACCAACGAAGCGGTGACTTTGCAATCAAGTGACTGCGCAGCAACTTTTGCGGCTTCTTTCCTTCACTGAAATTGGTCATATTGGTCGAGGACAGGAACCAGATGGAACCAGTGCTGCCGGATCAGTCATGAGATCAGCCCTGACAAATCTCGTCACTTTTTGGAAGCTCAATTGTAACTGCAGACGCTGCTTGTGCTTCCCTCCAGACTATTCCAGACTCATAATCGCTATTTTGCAGCAACGTAGTGTTGTTACCTTCTAATTGTAGTTGGTCGTATCTGCAGGGATTCCCAATTGATCAAAAAAATCAAACCATGGTAGGTGAAATCCCCATCTCTGATGTCCTTTTTGCTGGTCAAGCACAGTCAAATGCATAAACCGTCCAAATACCCTCTGGTAAACTAACATAACTATGGAAAATCACCATTTTTAATGGGTAAATCCACTATAAATGGCCATTTTCAATAGCTATGTTAGTTTACCAGAGGGTACCATCATCTGCCAAGCATCTCCGCCGGTTGCACTGCCGTGGCAGGCGCCGCAGGAGCCGCCGGAGCCGCGGGCGCTGCGGGAGCCGTGGGCGCCGCGGGCTGCGGGGCCTTCTCTGCGGGCGCGGCCGGGGGCTTCTCGGCGGCTTTCGGTTGAGGCTTCGCCTGCGAGGTGGTGTGGAAACATGTGGAAACGGGAATGGAGATGCATTCTGAATCTGCATGCTGTATATCCTCCATGATATCCTCAGTATCTATTGTTTGTGATATGAACATTGAGGGTGTGATAGAGTTCTTCGGATATGCCGTAGATATATGATATGGGGACGATAGCTTGGAATGGGATTTGACCACAAAAAGGGGTCTCTCGGAGACAAAAGGGTGAGTCTGTGCTGCGATCTTAAACCAATCATCGACATACCTTTCAAGGATGTTGCACCCTACAATTCCAATGGCGAAGAACAGGGGTCCACTTTGGGAACCAATGGGTGCACCAGATCCGTTGTTCAAAGCCTTGACCAACTGGCCCATCAAAATGGTCGCTTTTCGGACGGACTATCAATCTAGGCGTGCGAGCTTGGAAAAACTGGGTAAACAAGATCTTTGTTGAGCACCAAGCCTAACATATCTAACAGTCTAACAGCTGCACGGTCAGCAATGGCACAGGTGGCACCTTTTCCTTGGCTTTCCCTTTCTTCGGCTTCTCAGAAGGCTTCTCAGAAGGCTTCTCCGGCCCCTCCAGTCGACACGATTAGCCATGGATTCTTGGCTCTGAATGATGTCATAGTTTGGTTGAAAATATACCAGAAACCCTGGCTATTCTATTGAAATATGATGAAATATGGGTCATTAAATGTCCCCATTGAACATCACACAACCATTAGGTATATGGTCTATATTGGTCTATAATGGCTACTATAAGGTGATGTCCAATATTCCCAAAATGGGACAGTTACCAACCCCTGTGAAATATGGGTCCTGTAAATGTTCCGTGAAACTGAAGTGTGCAGTGAGATATTCGATCACCAACCAGTCTTTGTCACTGGCGTCCAGCCGATCTTGCCTCAGCTGCATCTCCTGGTCGCAAGGTATGGAATTGGCAATCCCATGAGATCTACCGAAGGTCGAGTTCTTCGGTGAAGAAAGGTCTGCAAAATCTACGTAAGCCCTAAATTTCAAGGAATATCCTCTCAAAATAAGGCTTTGTCTGAAAATAGGATACCCCCCAAGCATCCCAAACCCAATAATTTATCACTATTGTCCCTGTATCATGATTGTCCCTATTAAATATTCTTCCATATATCAAACCATATTATTTATCATATATCATTTATCATTATTGCCCCAAACCCAATAATTTATTCACATTTGTTGTTCCATATTGTCCCTATTACATGGCCACGACCCATCTGTCCCGCAGGCGCAGCGTTCAGCGCAGCGGCACTCGCAGCTTGCGGCGTCGCCGGAGGTCGTGGCGCAGGCGCAGGAGGCGCCTGGCGACACGGTCCACGACTGAAGCAATGGGAAACTACCAACAGAATGATGCGGATGATGACATAACAATAGCACGTCCATTGTGTATGTGTAGCTATCTATATATGTAAATATATATATATATATATCTGTGTGTGTGTGTCTGTGGTCAAGATATATATGTAACCAGAGATGTTGTATCTAAGCGACGATGATAGCTGCACCGCCCACCGGAGTCCTTGGCTGGGCACAACATTTCGTCCTGAGACCATGCGGACCATGGAGTCAAGCAGAGCTAGGAACCAATGACCAGAACTTACATATAAACAATAAGTATGATTATATGTATTGAGATATTACATGCATATATCTACGTGTGTATGTGCATGAGTGTGGTGTGTATATATATATATATATATATATATGTGCATATATATATATATCCATATGTGTATATATATATTATATATATATGTCCATCTAATCGGTCCAAGGACCACCTGATTCAGGCCAGCAACTCACATGGAAGTCCTGTTGGGCTCATCCTCCCACTTACGGAGAACAGGACATCGAAACGAAAACCACCAGGCTTTTGGCTTTTGGTGATACTTTTTAGGGGCAATGAAACGAAAACGCTTGCAATAAGAAATAAAGTCTGCTTTCACAGCGAATTTTGTTGTGTCTCCCAATGGTTGTGGTCGTTTTGATTGGGAAATGGGATTTGGGCAGTTTGGGGGTGCCCTACTTCCAAACAAACATTGTGTTCAGTGCAGTGTTTGACTATCCCAAACGATACTTAGCAACACACAAAAAGGAAAAAGCAGAATTATCATGAATTATCCATGTTCCATTCTTTACCACTATCTTTTGGATTGGACTTTTGCAAAAATCTGCATCTTTTTCAGGATTGCTACATACCATTCCAGCCTCGTCGTCCGAGAGATCGGCCACCACGGCTGGAGCTGGAGCCTCTCGAGCCAGGAATAGGCCCATATCTGGATGGGAATAAATATCTCCCACTTGCAGCGTTTTGATGATCATCGATAATATAGGACAATCCTATATTGAATGATTGGTCCAAATGATTATATACAAGTTCTTGCATTCTATTCATTCTACTGTAAGGTGGGTATGCCCTCTACATTTAGGTCTTCAAACTGCCAATTCTCCATGACCCGAATCCAGAGGCCAGGTCGTCAGGTCCGATGGCCGGATTTTCCACCCCAGTTTGAGCGCTCCAGTCCTTTTTCGGTGGGCTTGCCTTTGCAGCCTGAGTCCATGGTCGCCCAGATCCATCATAATGGTGACCATTGCAAACAGCCAAAGAAGAATAAACCATCTTGGATAATGTTTGAAGATCCTTGAAGTTCAATTAGATGTTTTACTTAAAACCCAGCTGGAGTGGAAATAGTAGAAGTTCACTCTCCAAGCGTTAGGTTCTTCAATTTGGGGACCTTACTGTATCTTTCAAGGTGTTTCTTGCCGATGCGTCGGGACAGTCGGGACCCTCCGCCCGAAAATGGTTGATTTATGGCCTTGGTCCACATTGGGACCCCGTCTTCGAAAAACGACGAACGATTCCTGGGGTCCAGCAGATTTTGACTCAAAAAAGAACCCTCATCGTCGGCCATATTTTCTGAATAATGTAGCCCATCTGCAGCATGTGCTTGCTTATATCCTCATTCTTTTGGTATCCCCATTCCTCAACAAGCCCCATGGAAGATCATGTACGATGTCTACAAATCTCCGCGATTGTTGTTGATAAGTCAATTTGCTTGGACAAAGAACCCCACAGTTTTGGTGTGTATTTTCCATGTTTGTTGGGGCATGTTCATTTTGCTGCTTCGCATTTGCAAAAAAGTCGTGCGGTTTCATATCCCCATGTGCGGTGAATATCCTTGTTTTTGTTCACATGTTAATTTTCCATGGCTGTGTTAGATGGCTTCGTCTGAGAAGAGGCTACCCCCAATTCCGATCCTGGATTATCATAATTGTCCCCAATGTTGGTAAAAACAGTAACAAGCCACCCATTTGGAAACAGCTTATACCACCGATTTATGGTGATGACTGGGGGATGGTCTATTATTGTTTTACTCACATTATAGCCATTAATCATCATTAATCATCGTTATATCTAGCATAAACCATAGAATTAAGCCACTTATATTTCATAACTATATAAAAACAGCTATTTCTGGGTCCCCCCATTTTCACACCCCTAAAGATTACCAGGGGCGCCAAGTCGTCGAACCACGCCGGCCCTCCGCTGCCTCCGCTGTGACCATCTCTTCGTCCGACTGGCAGTCGGAAAACCCTCCAAAAATATGAGGATGTTAGAGTGATTTGCTGGGAGAATAATGGAAGATGAATTGGATAATTAATATCCAATTATCCCAGCAAATATGATGTAAATATCCCATTTATAGTGATTATCCAATTCGATCTTAAGGGCTAAGACATCACTTGCGCCTCCACAATTTCATCACTTGCGCCTCCACATCACTTACGCCTCCGTACATCACTTACGCCTCAATCAGCTTATCACCTGCGCCTCCCATGACCTGATTCCCATCACAGCACGCGGGATTCTTCCCTTGCTCATAGCAGCTCAGCGTGAATCTTCTTCTTCTTCTTCATCTTCTTATTCTTCTTCTTCTTCTTCTGCTTCTTCTTCTTGTTGTTGGTCATATCTGTGCTTGACACGTACCTCTGTTTTGTGTGCGGTCCCAGCCGTCTGCGTGGCGAAGAAAGATACGTGCGCGCTGCGACCGTTAAGGTAGAGGAATCATCTGCACACACGAGGCGGTTACCTTAGGGTTTAGGGTCGGGTGGAGGGGGTGGGGGGTGGGGTTGAAGGTTTAGGGTGGAAAGCCGCACATAGCAGAAGCTGACAAACGCAACATAGAAGCCACTTAGACGCCAGACATGGAAGCCACTTAGACGCCAGACATAGACGCCGCTTGGAAACAATAAAGAGAAGCCATTTAGACATAAAAGCCACATAGACGGCAGACATAGAAGCCAAACATGGAAGCCATATTGACGCCAGACATGGAAGTCTTTCAGCTGGCAGACATAAAAGCCAGATAAACGCCAGAAATAGAAGCAATCTAGAAATAGAAGCCATATTGACACCAAACATGGACGTCACGTAGCACGCGAGCATAAAGGCCACATGGAAGCTACAGACTTAGAAGCCACTTGGAAGCCAAACTTAGAAGCCACATGGACGCCAGACATGGAAGCCACTGAGCAGGCAAATATAGAAGCCGAATTAGCGACGCACAAAAAAAAATGCCATATAGAAGCCAAAGATAGAAGTCACTTAGAAATCAAACATAGAAGCTATATTGACGCCAGACATAGAAGCCAGTGCGCAGGCAAACCCAAAGGCCATATGGAAGCCAG
>Ga0126342_10017682_pt1 | contig 12309 bp, 7 predicted proteins | sample Cyp1metagenome_FD_92528 | JGI IMG/M metagenome (GOLD analysis project Ga0126342, IMG submission 92528) | Coral microbial communities from Lord Howe Island, Old Settlement Bay, Australia - Cyphastrea 1 metagenome | ecosystem: Host-associated > Invertebrates > Cnidaria > Coral ... | reverse complement strand
GGTCGCAGTTGGACGAGGACGACGAGGACGACGAGGACGACGAGGACGACGAGGACGACAAGGACGACAAGGATGACAAGGAGGACGAGGAGGACGAGGAGGAGAGGAGGAGGAGGAGAGGAGAACGAGGCAGGAGGAGGAGGCAACTGACATAAAATCTAACAACCCTCACCTGGCAGGTGGGGAAATATTTCACTAACCTGAATTCTTGGGCCATAGAAGGAGATGATTTCCCGACTCCAATTCCCATGATTTCCAGGCTTCGGGAGAACAGGCTTCGGTCGTGATGAAATTTACCCAGATAGATCGTGTTAATGATGGTTAATGATGGCTAATGATGGTCAATACTCATGGTTGAAGATTTGGGTACCATTTGGGAATGACATTTATGAACCAGAATCTTGTGTCACTTTATGGGGTAAATGTTGGTACCCTCTGGTAATGACTGGTACAGTCCGCTATTGAAGCCATGGCCCAGTCGAAATAGTTGATTTACCCAGCTAGAACATGGTGATGTTCCATCGTTTTTTGTATTACCAGAGGGTAACATATGGAACATCCATGAAAATCCATGGCTTTATGGGTTTTTTTATGTTGGTAAATATTCCACCATGGCCATAGAAATAGTTCATTTATTCATTAAACATGGTGATTTTCCATACTTATGTTAGTTTACCAACGGGTAAACATTCCACCATGCTTCGCATATGGGTACATCCCCCCATATCGAATGATCTGCCGGGCATTCCCCGGACTCAATGAGGGTGTTGAGGCAATTTCTCATCGAAGCGGAGCAAAGGAGGACACAACGGAGGCGTTCATGTAGCGATATCAATATCCCATTCAACATTTGATTGATATTAAGTATTTATATGATTTTATATGTATTTATATTCCATTTTCCGCCATGATGAATCATCATTTCGGATCCCATGTGTGAATTTGGGCCTTGCCAGCTCCAGCGCGCTTTTGGAGCTCCTCGGTGAAAGCCATGGGGAAAACTTCTGAACCGACAAGATGATTTTTCGCATGAAAAAATGGTGGTGTTTCCTCATCTTTCTGTTGGTTTCTGTTGGTAGATGGTTGGATGATTGAATACGACTCAAAGGGTTTGGAATATCATGGGAGTTGCTAGTGCGATTTGCTGTGATATGGCTACCGACTGGTCAAAACCTCATACTCCCGTCATGAACAAATCCCATTTATATATGTTGACCGATGTTGATTCGGACGTTCACCTACCCAGTTTGGTTGCTTTTGGATATTGACCCATCCTCATATCCAAACTTCTGGATGTCAACTGATTTTGCAAGATTTCCAACCAAAAAGTGATGAATCATGATGTATCATCTCTCCCAAATGTGAATTGCTGTGTACATACATGGAGGATGGTTGCTGCAACCTTTTTTCTTCAAATCAAATCTTCTGATACAGCTCCAATTTCCCCAAGACAGTATTCATGGGAACAATGGAGAATTCCTTCCACTCATCATGCCTTTTTCTTGAAATCAGAACTGCTTTCTCTGCTGAAACTTCCTGACAAATCCTGGCTGATCCTTGACACCGGGTGTTTTTTCGGTTGGATACAGCCTTCGGCTAATTTAACATAGCGAACTGGAAAATCACTGTTCAAAATGGGTAAATCATCATAAACCATCTACAAATTGGTCTTTTTCCACAGCTATAGGCTACATATGTATACATATGACATATGTTTCATAACCACATGGAACATCTTTCCCCAGGACAACAATACCTCTTGTTTTCACCAGTATCACCAGTCGGGTCTGGTCTACGCAGGATAGAGACTCCCGTTCCCCAGTAAGTTTGGTGGTTGCTTATTGATCCATTTTGCTTGGTGAAACATCACCATTTCTGGTTGCCGTATCCTTTGCTGTCCTTTGCTTCCTGTCCCGGTTTTTTCAAAGGTGGCCGGTGGACCATTTCGTGGATGCATCCAGTGGCCAAGCCACATGACCAACGATTTGGTGCAGATGTAAAGTTGAAAAGCTGGAAGTTTTGCTTTCCAGGGTTTCTTGATGTTTCTTGCCCATCCTTGGCCACCATGAATTGAAGCTATTCAGTCTAGCTTCACAAGAAAAAACTCCCGATGTTCCATCGTCAGGGGCTCAGCCCTGAAAAAAGATGGCCCTGTTCAATCGCAGTGAAATCTCTCCCAATCGGATTACAGATATTCGTCAAACACTATTACAGGTATTAAAGTTAATATTCTGTCAATAGCCAATAACTTTTATCTTTAGTTTCATCCGAAATATTTCAACAGCTTCAATGGATATTGTAGTGGCAAGTTACAAAATCTTACCATTCAGTAAAGAAAACAACTATGGAGATACGCTGCCCATCATCACTTTTCGGGGATAAAATCCGTTGCGAGTTCGTCAGGTCAGGGTGGCCATGACAGTACACTCAGTACAGTAACTATGAAAAACACCGTGATTCACCCCATGTTTTTCTTTTCTGTGAAAATCACGGTGAATCATAGTTACGAAAAATGATTTTCAATTCACGGTGTACGAAATATGATAGAATTCACAATTATCATCACCGCGCATTCACAATTATAAACCATGATTTTCCACTCAGTACAGTATCTTCATTTCTGTTTGTTTTACCAAATGATAATTGGGTTGATCATGGTTACGAAAAGTCTAATTAGAATTCATGTTGATTGAGAATTTTTGTCTTACCATTCAGGAACCTTTTTTTCAATCTAGAGTTTCCCCAAATGATTTCCATCGATGATTTCAATTTTTAACCAAGCAGCTATACCTCCGTATTGTTGACTCAAAAGAGTAAACTAACATATCTGGTTGGTGGTTTCAACCCCTCTGAAAAATATTAGTCAATTGGGTGTATTATTCCGATATATTATGGAAAAATAAAAGCCATGTTCCAAACCACCAACCAGTAACATATGGAACATCCATGAAAATCTATAACTTTAGTTGCCATCCGGTAATCAGTTCCATGGCTGAACTCAAATTCAACCACCATTTTGATCCGGGTTTTTCTAGGTTTACCAGCTATATGAAGCAATATTCCACTATATCCCATTAGATCTGCTGAATCTGGTTATCATGGGATATACCTACCCTCTGGTAAACCAACATAACGATCGAACATCTCCATTCTAAATTTTCTAGAAATGAGCCATGGCTTCCATAGCTATGTTAGTTCCCTGGAGGTTAGTATTTTTTGAATATCCCTATGAAATACCCTCTGGTAAACAAACATAACTATGGAAAATCACAATTTTTAGTGGGGAAACTCACTATAAATGGCAATTTTCAATAGCTTTGTTAGTTTACCAGAGGGTATCCCTAACACCTTTGAGGTGAGACACAAGTCACTAAGTCATTGTCATTGACTGGATGAAATTTGGGTACCCAAATTTAGCAAAATGGAAACCTCCATTTCAATATATTTCAATTAAACCAACAAACAAATATATCCCATTATACCATAACTTTAAGCTCGATATCCCCCCAACATATTCCCTATCTTTATTATATCCCTATTCTATACCATTTTGATTGGGTTCTATACCAATCTCCAAGTTTTTTTCCTTACTGCTATCAATTATCTCATTATATCCTACTATTATATCCCATCTATTAATATTAATATCCCCCAATCTCCCATGGTGGAGAAACCATCAATTTCCCTTGATATAATAGTGATATAAACCAAGCATATAGTGATATTTTGAGATATATACTACTGAGATATATAATAATATTTTGTTGGCTCTGTACTATTATATACATCAATTAATATTCATATCCCCGAAACATAGTGATAGAATATATCCCCTATTATAGTATAGTGATATAAATCAAACATATATATATACATATACACAGCATGGTGCCCTCCAGTTATAAGTTGGTTTATAAACCCCATTAACTATAGTTATATCTGCCATAAACCATAGTTATGGGAGTTATTTGCACCAACTTAGCTAACGAACTGGGGCACCACCTTCTATATATCCTATTACATCACTAATCCCACCATCCAATTTTTTTTTAACACCCCATGTCTATGGTTCCAATGTGGAAATTCCCTACATCCACCGTGGTTTCGTTTAGGGGGTGTTTAATGTTAGGGGGCAGGGATTATTCCAGTTATATATATATATGGGTAAATTCAAATATTTCACTAACCTGAATTGTTGGGCCATAGAAGGGGATGATTTCCCGAATCCAATTCCCATGATTTCCAGGCTTCGTGATGATTGCCCCAAGCCCTGCGTCAAGGTACCACGGCGGCAGGGCCTTCTAAACGTTGCAGCTGGAGTCGGGCAAAGCCTTTGGGCCTCACCACACGATCCGAAGTGATGCTGATTGAATGGTGATTTAATGGTGATTGAATGGGATTTAGTAGTTGTTTAATGGGATTTAATGGTGATTTAGTGGGATTTAATGGTCATTTAATGGGATTTACTTGTGATTTAATTCAATCCTAATATTTGCTGATTTCATGTTGATTGAATGGTTTTTTTTTATGCAATACGCAAGCAGGCATCTGTTGATCACCGCTGAAGCGGGCTGAGATCGGACATGGTCACCTCAACGAGAGTCTCCTTGATTTGAACTCCGCGTGTTGCGCAACGACCATTGGAAGTCATTGGTTTGTTGATGGTTAATTAATGTGGTTAATATACTCTTAATAGTGGTTAATGATGATGGTTATTATATGGTTAATGATGGTTAATATACTGATCTGGTTGGTGGTTTCAACCTACCCCTCTGAAAAAATATGAGTTCGTCAATTGGGATGATTATCCCATATATTATGGAAAAAATGTTTGAACACCAACCAGATTGTATAATGAACCATTGATGTTTAAATAGTTCATTGGTAATATATATATAATATATATATACACCTTTCACCATATTCTTTTAGAAGAATCAAGACACAGAGCTGCTCACGGTGCTCAAGCGGGACCACACGGGCCAGTCTTCCCACGACAGCAACATGCAGCTTGGGCAAAGCATGCTGGCCAATTTGTCGTAGCTGGGGTGGCACTGCGCTGATGCTGGTTTGAAGATTTTGGAGGCTTTCCATGCGCCGCCCGCTGGCGGTTTATTGCAGCTGCATGCTCTTTCCACGTGGTTTTGGGTGAATCTGGCATTTTCTTTTAATGTTTACTAACCTCACATGTCAGTTTCTATGTCAGTGAGCGTCGTGTCGGTCGTTTTTCACTGACCGCCTGTATCGAAAAATATCTTATTTCACCCCAAACATCGCCAAACTACATTGAAAAAACTTGTGGGAGATCCATTGTTTTCCGATAAATATAAATAAATATGGCCTATCTCCCATGGCTCTTAGTGGTCCTGACAGGCAGTACCTTGGTCTTAGACACCCTGGTCCGTTCACCTGGTGTTTCCATGGCGAATTCCCAATCTTTGATCAACTCCGAGGTTTTTCATGAAACTCATATTTTTCTTGGTGAACTAATCCAACTACCCTCTGGTAAACATACAAAAAACGAACTGGAAAATCACCATGATTAATGGGTAAATCAACTATTTCTATGGGCATTTTCAATAGCAAACTGTCACAAATTACCAGACATTATCATCAAATATCCCATTTGTTGCAGGCCAAATTCCCAATTTTCTCTTGTTATCAACCACGCAACAGGCACCCAAACATGTTCGACCCACAAATCAACGGCCACCGTTGCGGTCCAGGGACGTGGTGTTTGTTCTGGGCGCGACGATGCAACCTAGGAATCTTCGGATCCAGCTGAGGGAGACATCCCATACTTTATAACTAATGGTGGATATACATATATATATTATGTTATCTGATTCTATATTTTTTTAATATATGATATTATATATATATGTGTTACATTATAGATTATGATTATATATATGTTATATTATATATATTATTTAAACTATACATATTAGATTACATTTAAGATACTATATAACTAATATTGCTATATAACAACAATACATTAAATATCCCAGGTCAACAAACATTTTCAATGGGATGTTTGGGAGGAGGCCATGAATATTCGGATGTAGGTGTGGAAAAACAATTTCTTCGCTGCTTACAAGCCGCAAGAGCCGACTTCGGAAACATCTAAGGAAGTGAAGACAACTTGTTGAAGTGGGTGCAACATGTTTGAAACAACAACAGACTTCCCAATCAGTATCAATACTGTAACACTGATGCTAAGTGAAAAAATGAACTAGTTTATATGGCGGTTAAATCATGTTAAATCCAAATTCATCTGTTTTCTGCACCAGTTTTGAATGCCAATGATTTCGTGCGATCTCCTTTGGCATGAGCGGAGATCGAACATCCCCAGGATTTCCCACGTGGTCTCTGAACACTGCTGGGTTGCAGGGTTTCTAACGTCTTTTTCCGCAAATCGCATTTATATCTATCTGGTTGGTGGTTTCAACCTACCCCTCTGAAGAATATGATTTCGCCAGTTGGGACGATTATTTCCAATATATGAAAAAAAACATGTTCCAGACCACCAACCAGATATCCATTGATAGCGTTTTGGGAATAGCATGATTGGGCTGGGCGAAGCAGTTTTCATCCTTCTACGGAAACTGTTCAACAAAGGGTGCCCTGTGTATCCACTATAACCACTGGGTCTACTGATGCCTGAAGGGGTAGGAAACAACGGTCGAATGCGGTACGCAGCCTCTAAGAGGCGAAGGGGCTCCATGGTCCGGGTCCCGCGGCGTTGCCAATATGGCTGCTGTCCCGCTGACAGCAGCCGTGATGACATCATGGTACAACATCCTGCCCGCGAGCACTGACATTGACCTCAGCTTTCTGCCTCCTGGCATGGCCACTGCGGGCCGCAACAAGTCCCGAAAGTATTGGGAGGTCAACTCGTACCCACGGGTCTTCCGTTGGTCTGACCCTGAAAATGCGCACCAGCTGATCATGTCGCATAAGACACGTCTCGGGTCACTCAGGAAAAATCGTCAACAGACTGTGGGTTTTGAAACTTCTCATATGAGGATTGACCGTAAGCTAACGTTCAGTTTTCAATCTTTCTACATCCCATACTTTTCTTCGTGATCCCCCCATTTACTAGTTGTTATTATAATGTGATGCCCCCCCCGTTGTATAATTTGCCGTATAAGCTCATCTATCTAGCTCGATATAGCCACCAAAAGCATCCTAAAACCAACACTTGTCCTAGCTATGCCTACCAACTTCGCCAACAGAAATCATCATAAATCGATCAATCCCAATTCTCAATTCTTAAATTTTCCATATCCACATATTTCTTAAACTTAGCCAGTTATCATTATTGTTAAGCATTTTATCCAGTAAATCTTGTTATACAGTTGTACATATGACTGAAGTTGATTGGTTAAGTTTAGGAAGTTAATCAAAAAACTTTAGCCAAGATATGATCTAAGAAAAGTAAGAACTAAGAGTAACTCAACTAAGAGTAAACTAAGTGAACTTAGTAAACCATAACTTATAGCCAATCGATCCACTTCACCAATTTTTTGAACAGGACACGGCTGCAGCCTTGCCCTACAAGTTGAAGGACAAGTGACGGACTCCAGGTGGAAGAGGTACTGGAAGCCAAGGACCTACCTGGAGAGGCTTCTGGAGGGATTACCCTCTGGTGAACATACAAAAAGCTATTGAAAATGGCCATAGAAATAATTGATTTGACCCAGAAAATGGTGATTTTCATTGATTTTCCAAAGTATTCCATAGTTATGTAAGTTTACCAGAGGGTATAACGCTGATTCAGCTCCCAGAGGATGCTTAAAAATTGTAAACTTGGATGCTGGTCCTGCAGTTCCAACGGTCAAGGATCGTTTGGCGTGGGTTGTAAGTCAGCTCTGAGAGTCAGGCCCAGGTCGTCTCCAGCTGAAGTGACTTCCCAGGGTCTCGATGAGCCGTCCCAAACGGTCAGACTCGAAGTGCAGCTGCGCAAGGCGGCAGGCTTCGGCGTGGCGGGACACAATCTCGATGATCTCTGGGGGAGCAGGTGCACCTCCAAACGTTGTGGATGGCATAGGCATCCGAAATTTCATCCCACGGCGCCCAGTATTGTTGTAGCTCCACTCCGGGGAGCAAGAAGATGTTGGGCTCTGTCATCATCGGGAACACGTAATGGTTCACTTCGCATCCTTCGCCCATAAGATCCAACTGAAATGCTGGAAGGAGGTCGTTCAGGGTGAAGGGAACTTGCTCCGGTTGCACTCTGAAGTGCGCTGGGACCGTCAGTTGGTCAACCAGAGGCAAGTTCATGGCTCGAAACGTGTGGGAATGAAGAACATTGCAAGTTGTGAAAATTATGTCATGAAAATCTGGAATGACTTGTTGATTTCATGACAATATGTGAAGATTTTCATGTGTTGACATGACATAACTCATAAGTTATTGGATCATATGTGTATATATATATATGGATTGTAATCACTATAAACTGTTTGGGAAATAACTTGGATAAAATCCAGTGAGAAAATATATGACTCAGCTGTACATATGGGAAAAACCTAGTCACATAATATCACATAACTATGTATATATATATATATACATAATTATATATATAGAGTTATATGAAAATTGGCTTTCACCTCCCCCCAAAATGGACTGCACGCGATTCTTCACCAAAAAATGGAAACACGTTGATTTACTTTGCAAAGACAAAACAATGAGGTATCAAATGGTATCATCCATAATTTTGACCCGATTTAAATGCCAACCACTGAGGATTTAAACAGTACCCTCTGGTAAACTAACATAACTACGTATGGAAAATCACAATTTTCAACGGGTAAATCCACTATAAATAGCCAATTTTAATAGCTATGTGAAATTACCAGAGGGTAAAACTTGGGATGTAACATGATAAAAACCCCATTTTTGGGTTGTCTCAGAGATGGGACTAATATCGGAGTTCAGCCGAAAGAAGATTGAACATCTGCATTCCATCTGCCACCAAGATATTGTTGAAATCCATTTAAGGATGATCCAAGATAGATCCCAAACGATGAAACATCTTAAAATCTTTTGGTGGGCACAGCAAACACCGGTATTTTTTGTTGTGGTGAATGTTTTTGGCAATCATGGCCAATCGTAGATAGCCCAAAGCATGGCTTGTGATGATATACTCCAAACTTTTCGATGTTTAAAAATCCACTTTTCCTACTTAAACACAAATGGTTCATGGTTGACTTCCAATTCTTCCCAAGTTTCCCAGATCAAATCCGCAGGTTTTTCGTGCTAAAATCCCCATCTTTAGCAACCACGGCCAGGAAAGTTCCACCTCTACATCATCAAGGAAGAGGATCACGCCGCCCCTGAGTTGTTTCGCTGGCCGTTTTGGTTCAGAAAATCTTCAGGGAACTGGCCCAAGTGTTTTTCCTGTCATTTTCCCATCCAATTGGTATACCTACCCCCTGGTTGATGGTTAATTAATGTGGTTAATAGACTGCTACTAATGGTTCATATATGGCTATTATATGGTTAATGATGGTTAATATACTGATCTGGTTGGTGGTTTCAACCTACCCCTCTGAACAAATATGAGTGATGCAGATACATCAACAGTGGTGATGTAACCACCGTTGTGAAGATCATGGGGAGCACTGTACAGAAAGTCCAAGAGACACATTTCCACAGCCAAGACTTTGTTGCATGGCTGGGGTAGGAAGAGATGAACGATGAAGCCAATCACTTGCAGAGAGTCTGGCCAATCGTGATGCAGAAAGTCACAGTGGCCATAACAGGAGTCGCAATGCCGGAACACATGTCGCCGACGGAGCTGCTGAGCAAGCAGGCTGAACTGCTGCCCAGGGGTCTGTATGGCTATGGTCGCGAAGGCGATTGGTTGCAAACGAAGCAGGTGACTTCACACTCAACTTCAACTCGAGCTGGCCGCAGTGGCAAGAAGCAAGGCAGCATCCCGTCGGGTGACATCCGCCTCCGTGGGGCTGACAAGCTCGGCTCGACGACGAAGGGCCGCCCGGCCGCGAAAGCGGCGAGCGGTAACACAGAGCTCCTGCAGGAGATGGGTGTAGCAAGAAGCTGCATCTTCGCCTTCACGGGCTGCTGTGGCTCGGGCAAGTAGTCGAAGAGTATGCGAAGCCGAAGTGGACCAAGCACCTGTGGACTCGACCACCATCGGTTGAAACCGTACCCCTTGATTCTCGCAAACCTGTGCAGTCTGGAGGTGGTCTGCCTTGACGTCGGCGTAAGCATCTGCAGCCGCAACGGCTTTGCCACTAGCCTCACGTAAGCTTTCAGACCGCTGAGGAGCTGTGACAGCGATGTCGAGTGCGGTCGGAATGCCTCCAAGGCTGGGAACAAACACATCGGCTGGCCGCCGGCGCCCAAGGCCAGTGTCTTCTGGCCGCTGAGGCAGAAGAAGCCCAGGCTTTTCCCGTTCTGGGTGCAAGCCTGCCCTTTCAGCCCACCTGCATGACATCTCGCACGGCATGGTGCCGCAAGGTGCGTTCTCCACCGGCCGAACAAGTTCCAGCATGCAAGGAAAAGCGGTCCAGAATGCAATTGCATTGGGGGCACCACGCATCGTCCGCTGCATCTGGCATACCCAGGCGATGTCGAAGTTCAGCAAGAAAAATGGCAGGCTCCAAGCACAGTGGTCCAGCAGGGCGGGCTGTTAGGAAGGCACGGCCCCCCTGCGTGGCTTCCGACAGCAAGAGGGCTCTTCCAGTTAAAGACGAAGTGGAAACTTGAGCGTCCCAGCTGGCGGCATCGAGTGCCTGAGTTAACTGCTTCTGCGTTTGGCCAAGACAAGTTGGCAGAATAGCTTTTTGAGCTGCTGGGAGGTGGCCATTGTAGAGATCCAATGCCGCCGCCGCGTGCCCAGAAGCCAGGAGCTCAGCATCGCCCAACATGGGGTCAAGTTGACGACCTGCTGTGATGGACCTGGCTGCCATCGTGCCCATGGAGAGAGGCCAAGCTCCTGGCTCTTTCCCAATCCGTCCTGTTGGTTTCTGGATCAGTGGCCGCTGCAATAGCAGCAGCCTCCAGGCCCTGCGAAGCTGAGGCGACTGTCGGAGTCAAGCTTGACCGGACCGCAGCGGCTACTGCGATCTGCCCTTCGTTCCCCTTCCTGAGCTGCTGAAGGCCCGCTTCAAGGCTCGGGGACGCGGCCACTGCAGCAGAAATGGCCAGGAGGGATTGAGATCCCAATATTCCAATATTGTGGCAGCTGGTGCCAATTCAGCCAGCACATATATGGCGGCGGCAACATCCGCGCGGAAATTTCCGCTCGTCATCAGCGTCATGGCCGCCCTGGTCAGCCCACGAGATTTCTCCAAAGCGGCCACGAATCGCCCATGGTTGCTCAGCGCCATTCCCCCGACAGCGACGTAGCGTGCCGCCTGCTCCAAGGCCGCAACTGCCTCGGTCGACATGATGTTGATGACGTCCGTTGGCAAAGCCTCATACAATGCCGCGGCTGCTGCCAGTGCGGCGAACCCGGGCCCAACCGGTGGCTTTTGCCATCGGGTGCTGACATGGTTGTGCATTCTCAGCTGCAGGAGCACCAAGACGTCCGGGTTGAGCGGGGCTTCCAGTGAAGGTGATGGTGGCGCAAGGATCGCCATTCCGGAGAAGTGGTCGAGAGCATGATATATCATCCTTCTTGATACCCCTTCTTCCTCCGTGAAGGTGTTCGACGCCTCCAAAGCTCGTTGGCGCCCAGCAGCTGACGCTTGGAGCGCAGACTTCCGGTCTTTCCACGCCGCCTTCAAAAGCTCAACGAGCCCTGCGTCGGACACTTTCGGTGTGTCTGTGTCAGCTCCTGCTCCTGCTGTTGTGAGCACTATGCTCGCAGCTTGTCCCGCAACCGTGGGTGTGTAAAGCACAGGAACGTTATGGTACGAGAACGCAGCCAAATTTCTGCAATGGCTCGTTGGGGACTGGTTCACAGCGTGGCCTCCGCCTGCTTTGTCGCGGCAGGCCATCGCCGCTGCTCCGATCGCAAAGCTTGCAATTGTCTTCTCTGCCTCCCTTGAGCAGGGTGTCCTCGCATCCACGGCCGCCACGAGCCCCCACAGGCCCGCCTGTGTAACTGCCGCTGTCTGGGCATCAGTTGCAGTTCCACGCTCGACTGCAGCGATGTCGTCCGCTGTGGCTGCGACGATGATCGCCTCCGGTGACTCGTACCTATAGGCCGTTTTCACTTATCCTAGTTATAAGTAGGTCATAACATGGTTATAACATGGTTTTAACTTGGTTAACATGGTTATAAGTAGGTCCTAAGTAGGCAAAAGGAAAAGTGAAGTTAGAGAT
>Ga0126342_10017681_pt1 | contig 12309 bp, 11 predicted proteins | sample Cyp1metagenome_FD_92528 | JGI IMG/M metagenome (GOLD analysis project Ga0126342, IMG submission 92528) | Coral microbial communities from Lord Howe Island, Old Settlement Bay, Australia - Cyphastrea 1 metagenome | ecosystem: Host-associated > Invertebrates > Cnidaria > Coral ... | reverse complement strand
GGGGGGTCAATTGGCTCAAGTTCAGCACTCCGACCCATAAGCCTCTGAATCAAAACCCCGAATATCGACCAAATTTAGCCAATTTCCATATGCAGTAAGCAGGAAAGTCTCTGCCTACTGGATCTCCTTTACTATATATCTCCAAACTTCCAAACTGATGGTGAAAAGCAAAAAAACAAACAATATCCAAGTATCCACTGGACATCTTTCAACCATCTTGCCTGAGAAAGAATGTGCAAAAGACATCCTATATATCTATATGTTCCCTCTTAGAATGATCATTTTATGTGCATCTTCAGACACACCACCCAAATGTGAGCTTCCTAGATTTTTCAATGCATTAGTTTATGCAAAAATCTACAGGAATTTCTGCTTTTCACCCCCCAACCAAAAATATATCCAGGTTTTCCTGCGAAAAAGAAACTGATCAACTGCCCATCTTTCGTACTTTTCCATCTTCTACAATGTGGGGCCCCCCAGTGATGTGAACGTTGGTTTATAAAACCCCATGAATACTATGGTCATAAGTAGAATATAGTAGAATAAACCATAGTTATTGGAGTTATGTGAACCCCAACTGAACGCTATCCATTTTACGGGGGCCCCACATCTTCCTTCATGGTTTTCCACCAGGATATCCCTAGAATTTTCCCCTCTCCTTGGTGTGTCCACGCTGCCTCTCGGTGCCATTCACGCTGCAGAAGAGTTCCACACCGTGAGGCTCTGGCACTTTCGCTTTGTCGATGAAGGAACCCACTGGAGTGAAGTGATCCTGTCCAGGTTGCACCATATGATTGTATATGTACTACTGTAATATATATATATATAATTATAACTATATAATATACTCTTAAGTATACTTGTGATATGATATAAATACGAGTCTTATATTATATTAATACATCATATACAATCATATACATTATCATTATACTGTACATACAATTCATCTCCCAGATTCCCCATGTCTCCCTTGTTGAACCTCCCATCTCCCATCATGCCATCTGCGGCCACGCGTCATATCCCTTGGGAACCGACCACGGCAGTCCGCGCTCTTTGGCCGATGTTTGAAGATCCCTCGCCGTGAGGTCCAAAGCCACGGTGTAGCCTGGAGATTTTCTCACCGAAAGGACTGCTGGTGTGCAACTTAAAAACCCACGGTTTCAAAAGGAGGGAGAAGCGGCCGAAATCATCGAAATGGAGGAAATCTATAATGTGAACAGATTATAACATATATATAATATATATATATTATATACAGTACGTTTTTGGGACTTTGATGGTGTTAAAATGAAGGATGCCTCAACTGGTTCGCTGACTGTGCCATCTTCTTGGATGCTACGACTCGTACGACATGATACACCCCACTCAATCAAAATTCCATGATCTTCCATGCAGAAATGTTGGAAATAGTTGGAAATCAATGTCCAATAGCCTTTGATTGTTGTATATATATATTATACTGTATACTTACATCATCTTAAATCCCCTAAGTTGGCCAGTTGCATCCTCAATATGGTTATATAAGTTTCAAAGCCTAAATATCCCAGATAACCCATGTTGGTTGTGTCCAAATGTTGGTCAATGTCCAAAAAAACTGGGTGGTTAACAACCTGCATCTACCACAGCCGTCAAGATTGATCATTTTGTGGTACTGGTACACGGTACAGCAGGTAAAAATCCCTTCATTCCCATGCAGCGCCTGCTATGACCTCCATAGCTCTGGACTCAGGTACCCGCCTGACAGGCTTCTGCAGCCCGAGACTGTTCATAGAAAATCACCAAAGATGCACAGTTCAAATATGCAAGTCTACTATGAAGTAGTTGGAAAACACGATCTGTGGCTCCAATTGATTCCCCATTTAAAAAGGTAATATGGATGCTGGATACCCATAACATCCCATACAAACAGCTCCCTAAGCACCAAACAGGAAAAGAAGTGCCACCAGGTTGCTTGCAGCGTTGACCAATGACAATGCCAAGCTCTACCTGTACTGAGTGGGTTTTTCACAAATTTCCAGGATATCCAATTCATATTGAAATCAAATTGAAAGATTATAAGATGTTATAAGTAAAACCTAGCCAATATCTAAACATACCTCAACACCAATTGAAAGGTATAAATAAAAACCCTGCTCAATATGGTCAATTGTTGACTCGTGCCATGATGACTTTCAACAGAAAATGTCACCCTTCGTGCCATCAGAGCCTCGTGGTGCACGGGTCCGATGTCTTTGGGAAGCAGAATGGGCCCCTGACCTGGGCGCATTTAGAATGCGCTTTTAGTCAAGGCTTGTCCCAGTGAAGCCAGAAATTTGGGGCCCAGCCTCCGGTGTCCTCGATCAAACACGGCGAAAATAGCCATAAAAACAGCTGAAATCTTCTGAAAGTTTCTGGCTGGGGGGAAATCATCTAGACATGGGGAATTTTCCAGTCAAATTTGATTACTGGACTGGACTGGTCTTTTGGATATGGGTCACGAATGAACTGAAACCCAACCTTTGACATAGAGGTAAACTGAAGACCAAGTCATTCCAGACTTGGCATTGGGGTACCTGCGTTTGATCCCCCAATTGAAAATGTCTAAAACATCACAATGATGGTCCACCAATCGCTGCGAAACCAAACGGCCCCATAGCTGGGGCCCTCTCATTTCCCATCTCATGTGCCATGTGCTAGTCCTGCATTTGGAAAAGTAGTATGGAAAGATGGAAAAAGGAATCATGTGTGATTTCCATACTACTGTTCCATTTCTATTGTTTTCCATCATCTCATGTGTGATTGTTGATTTCCATTGCGTCTAGTACTTACCCTGAAATCAGGTAGCCCAAAATCAGTAGATCCCGTATTCAACCAGGGTTTCTGCGGGCGTGTCGAATGTTAGGAAGGGATTGCCAAGTCCACCAAACACGTCTTGCATTAGTCATTTGTGACATGACAGGCTCATGACAGGTCCTAGTGTCACTTTTTTTGACATCTACCGTCATCTACCCCAAATTTCACTAGATAACTTCCTTCGCCAGGGCACCCATTGGAAGATAAGATGTGGTCGGCTTCAAAAACAGCACGGGCACCTTTGGCCCTTCAGAGATAAACTTCTCATCTTTGCTGCTGCCTGGCGCTTGGAAGATGGCTTCAATCCCAACTTCTTGTTGATTTTTTACTATCTCAAATGAACTGTTCATGGGGAACAAAAAACATGGAAAACTACCATCTGACAAATGGCGCAAATGGCGCAAATGGCGCAAATGGCGCAAAGGGGACGTCCATGGACACCTAGAAGATCAGACAAAGCAAAACTTCGCGGCACCTATTTGCGCCATCTCAGCCACATGCTTCCGGTAGTTCTTTCCGACGGCCACAATTTTCCTGGCACCGTTGGCTGCGGGTTTCGGTGACACAGTGAATCACTCTGCCGGCCTCCCGGTCTCAACGAAAGTCGCCATGGCGAAGCTTGGAACAGCTAATATAGGCTACAGTTTATAGCGATTCCTTTTCTTTGTGCTGCGTATACATACTAGGTCACACGGTGGATCCACAGTATCAACACGAACATTTTTTCTGATCCTGGAAGTTTAAAGTGGCCAAGCAGATCTCAGGAAGTCAAAGTATTCAAAACCTGGTTGCCGCCTCAAATTGTTATCTAACAAAGCTGATAGATTTTCACCTGAGCAGTTTGCCGCATCGCAAATGGCAGCGGCTATGGCTCCAAAGTGTGGCACCCATGACCCATCAATGCCAAGTTTTGGAGTTTTGGGTTGTGGGTCCCACATGCAAAGACATCATCGCCATCACTGCCACTGACCGTCACTGACCCCGCTGTGGCTGGCACTCGGTGTAGGGCCGCTGTGGGATCGAGGCAGGTGACAACATGTCCCCGAAGAAGAGGGTACGAACCTGGCGAAACTTTGTGCAGACATCCCCTTGGCGCCACTTTGTGCAGACTCGGAACTTCAAAAATGAAGCATTGACCATGTTCACCCAAAGTTGACCCCGAGATGTTCAGATTCTCTCTCCAATCAGAGTGGAGAATGGTCACCGCTGCGAGCCAAAAAAAAACAGGCACAAAGGGCACCTCGTCCAGTGTATTGACCTGTCATTTTTGAACACTGATTCCACTGGACCGCATCTGTTAGACATTGTTAGACTATCTCTGGTTGGTGGTGCAATAACCATCTTGAAAAATATGAAAGTCAATGGGAAGGATTATCCATGATTATCGCATATATTATGGAAAATAAAAAATGTTCCAAACCACCAATCAGATCTGTTTGATCGAAAACATATTGAATGAGCTTCACTGAGGTTTTTTCGGGATGAATCTCAAGTGACACAGAAAAGCTGCAGGGTTTCGAAACTATCGAAAGGCCTTTCCATCCTTGTTGACATCCAGGTGAATCATGATCTCATCAAACGAAACCTGCAGGGCTGCCAGTGACAAAGCATGACTTTGCGACTTTGCGAACTGGAAAATCACCATGTCAAATAAAAACGGCTTCAATCATTCGAAGTAAATGGACCATCGAACTACCATAGCTCACAAAATGCCAGTACCCCTTGGTAATTTATGGTATAGCTATGGTATAGCTATGGTATAGATGGCCCTTTCGTTCGATGATTCACCTATACAAAATGGAGGTTTTCTAAGCCATCCAGCTATTGGGGTACCCCTATGACTTCGGAAAGCCCTAAATGGATAAGTTGTACCCCATGGTCCCTGCCTGGAAATTCTTTTTCGTCTGTTCGCGCAACTGGTGCCTAGAAGTGCCAGAGTTTTTAAGCACTGCCAGGGCACCACAGTTTCACATTCTCTCCTTTTTAAACGATTCATTGCAGTAACATAGACCTATCATAGTGGTTTTGAATTGGGACTTTTGCCAATTGTTTGGGGTAATGACAAATCGAGGGTATAAGAACATCGAGTAATGTGGTTAAAACAACAATAAACCACCCATTTGGGAATGGTTTATACCACCTATTTATGGTGAAATTGGGGATGGTTCACTACTGTTTTAACCGCATTAATCATGATTTTTCCATCCAATCAAACTGAAATGCCCGAAGACTTGACACACAATGACTGGAGTTCCCGGACATCATCCACTCGCGATCTGTGTCATCAATCAGGCGGTCACCAAAGACCCGAAGGATTTCCTTAGTGGAATTCCCATGAGAATGACCATGGTCCACTGCTATTGCGAACATGTCATCACTGGGGAGCTTGCGATGGGATCAAAAATTGATCCATCGACTTGACGAAGAGCCAGTCTCTGTGAAGTGACTTGGAATAGTTTCTTAAGCACATCGCGTGTAGTGAAGAAAATTGATTCACCAAATTCACCCTGGATTGAGCATGATTTAGGCTCCCTAAACATCCCATAATATCTTATTTTCATTCCCCATCAAACCACTCATATCGACCATAAGAGACTGGTTTATCAAAAGAATGGAGCTTCCAGAAATGGAGGTAGCCCGGGTACCCCAATTTGTGGATGGTTTATTTCATAGAAAATCCTATATGGATCTATATGATATCACTGGATGCTGTAGGGGTATCCCCACTTCAGAAAATTTCAACTTTTTGTTGCTGAGCATCATGTGCCCAGAGTCGAACGTGGCGACTGGCGCCTGGCGAGGGGAAACAGCTGAGACATCTCCAAGACGTGAAGCAGATGGATTGAAATGATATAGCAAGCCCCAAAAAGACTTCGAAACGTCATTCATAATTACTGTACTGAAATAGGTGTTCACTGGATTTTATACGGACAAAATACTATATTAATCCAGTATTCTATATCCACTATATATACTGTATATTGTATTTTTGTTGATCTTTTTTGGTGCGTGCTTTTTCCCTCAAAACAGTGCCCAGGTCGGCCGTCGCACTCGTTCTTTTTCAGCAACAGGACCTCAGCTCGCGACGCTGCCACGGTGCGACGAAAAACATGCGCGCTGCCACGGTCGCCGAGTCACGCCACAAATGACTTTGGAGAAATCGCGCAAGTTGAAGGTATAGTGCACCTGGATGGAATTGGAATTGGGATTTTGGAACTTGAATCTTGCCCAAAGATACTTTGTTCAGACTTTTTAGCGTCCCCAAAGATATTTCGTTTTTACCAGCGTGCTTGCAGTGTTTCTGATCATTTCTGAGCTGTAAAACTTATACGGTGAAACTGAGCCAGTGGAGCTCCAGCAATGGATTCCTGCATCATGCGCCACTGGCCAGCCCGCCTTCATGGGTGTTGGTCGCAACTCCGAGGACCTAAACGCTCCGTCGTGACGTGATCGACTCTCCAAGGACAAATAAACATGGCTGAATGTCCCAAAATCATGTTTTTGTTCATGGTTGTTCTATGTTTTTCTACGTACTTGGAAGATCTTAGTGTCGTGTGATGGGGCATGAAATCCATTCAATAAACAAAAACATACCATGCAAAAAACATCAGAGATGGTTCCACGTAAGCGCCAGCCGTTGGTGGTTGTAATGGGTGGCTTTTCATTGGATATCATTGGATACTTCATGTAGTATGATTGGTAAAGTCTGAAGAAAATCTGAAAAATATGTCAAGTTGATGCAGTATCCGATTCCGGATGCCGAAAATTGCCCGTGTTTTTTTTTCAGGCATCTTACATCCATTTACTGGCAGCAACCCTGGCAGCAACCCTTGCCATCGTCGAAGCCACGTGTTCTTGTAGATCTCCAATGTTGCCTGCACCATCTTCTTACTCAACGCAGCAACCTCTGTAGGATAATTCTCCGCCTGACCAGTCAACAGGCTTGCGCAACCCATCACCCCAAATAAAAACTGGGAAGATCAAAAAGTAAAATGACCAGACATGACCCAATGACATCCCAATGACCAAGTTGCCCCTCAAAAAAAGATGTAGCTGCAGCCAGCTCGTTATGGCTCGTTTTCAATCCTTTTTAGTCTGCCTATCGAGTCGATCAGAGATATCCATCATGAACAATAGCTATCAGAGGTCCTCCAACTGCGAAAAATCTGGAGCTTTCCTAACCTGGTGGTCCCCCAAATCCAAAATCGACCGTTTATCGACCGTTTTAGTACCCCCAGTACCCCCATTTTAAGAAACTCTCATATATGACCCTGGCAGCCGCATGGCATCCCCCACCCTGAACTTCCACTCCAGGATGGTATTGAAGATCTGCCTCAGATCCGTAGAGGTTCGGCTCTCTGTCGGATCCAAAGACTCTAAGAGGACAAAGTCATCTATAGATTCTATAGATCTATCCTACTATAGCTGAGTTTGTTTGAACATATAGCGCACCCAACTCTGGTTCACCATCAGTCTCCCCCATCAAAATCATGCGTATCATGCGTATTTTGTCTTATAATCTAAGGAGGTTCACCCATATATAATCCCATATATAAACGGGATAATCAACGAATTGGAAACTTTAACCAACCAGCTGAACCACTCAGTGAGAAAAATCCTCAACCACCTTTGGACACCGGGGCCAGGGGCATCATGTTGTCATCGTCCAGCAGTGGGAAGCCCACCAGGTACATGTGGCCCAGTATCTGCGCCGGCATCATCAAACAGACGACTTTTTTTCGTGTGTGAATCCCAAGGATATCCTACCAGTAACAGTAATAATAATTCATCACCATTATATGCTATCTAGTATTACCATGTATTACCTATTAGTGACGAATAATGTTTTTTTTGTAGGGTCACTGATAATAGTGACTAGGTATGTCATCTTCAGCAAATCCAAGGTATCTCAGAGGTGTTCAAGTTATCTCCTCATAATTAAGAATGAAACTAATATATATATATATATATATGAGGAGATAACCAATAAAACTAATATATATGAGGAGATAAACTAATATATCCTGATACTAAGTATACGTATATGTTTGTCATCGTCGAAGCGAAGGTACCAGGACGAAATACTGACTGGAGACATGAAGGACATGAAGGATATGACCGTCCAACTCCATTGGGGCCTTGCATATAATAACCTACCAAGTCAGAATTGTTGCTAATACCTTCCGGTAATCCAACAATGGCTATGGACAACCCCTTCAGCGAATTGGAGGTTTCTAGCTGTGAAAATCAGCCAAGCCACTCTGGGTGTGATGAAGTTTCGACCACCTCCAGGGGGTCCCATGGCTGCAAAGTACAAGACCTGCCAGGCTTTGTTCATAAAATGGAGGGTCATCCCAGTAAGTGGCTGGGCAGAGCTTCACCTTATAGTCTGAAAATAGTGTACCCCTACACCCAATGGTTAATGATCATTATCCCTACTAAATGGCTATAATTGGGGGTATACCCCATTTTCAGACATACCTATTCATAGTTTTCTAGCTTAGAACTGGCTAACTGATGGAACAAAAGGCTAGCTAGTAACTCCCATCACCACTGAACCGCTCAAAAATTTGGATGATCCAAGTGGGGCCCGTGGCACAAGTGGTCGAGCATTTTAGGCTTTTACAAAGTCACATGTTTAAAACAAAAAACATGACCCCATACTATACGGAAACCAGTGCTTTTGAGGAAAGCCAATTTAAGAAACATTCAAATGGCTTTGAGTGAATATAGGCTGCCTCCAAATTTCACACTTCATCATCTTTCTTCCATTTCAAATTGTAATTTTGGAGGTGTAGCATGCAAAAATATAAACACCATCAATAAGACATCACATTTAATGATAAACTATAACATGTATGAACTCATCAAATTTCATCATACCCCCCATTTTTTCAGACCCAAATCAATGAAACCATTCGGCTGCACCGCCACTGAGGATGGCACATCGATGATGCTACGGAAAGGATGAGTGGCGTCCTGCTGATTACCATGGCTTTACCATGGCAAAACCATGGTAAAACCATGGTAAAATCATGGTAAAACCATGGGAAATTCACGGTAAAACCATGGGAAAATCATGGTAACACCATGGGAAAATCATGGTAACACCATGGGAAAATCATGGTAAAACCATGGTAAAATCATGGTAAAACCATGGTAAAATCATGGCAAAACCATGGTAAAACCATGGGAAAATCATGGTAAAACCATGGTAAAACCCAATAATTACTCTTAAGTTCAGCACCATTCTTCCCCATAGTTGCTCCATAGTTGCTTGAGGTAATAAAATGTCAAACCCCAAAACAACACTGGGTTTGTTAATGCTGAAATGGCTTAGCCTTGGGACCCTCAGAGACTGCCGCAGCAGCAGTCCTTGCGATCAAACCAACCTCCTGTGGGTCCATAGGCTGTCGCATCCTGGGTGGAGCTGTGCTCCCCGTCGAAGCGGTCGTGTTTTTGATGAGATACATCTCAAAACGATATGATAATACTATATACCACTAGATAGAAGAGTACAAATATGATCAAATATGATATATTATAGGAATATAACAGGTGGAGAACGTGCTGTATAATTATAATAATTGATAAATGATTGTTGATTGGTTCTAGGGGAAATTGCCGACCATATATTGATCACCAAACAGTAGGATATACTATGAGTTGAATATGTCAATAATTAACTAACATCGACTAACTATGTGTCACATTAAATGATACATCATGATACCTCACAACAAACAGCGAAAGAAAAACGTTAATGCATGAACTTTGCTGTTTTATGGTCCTGTTGATCTCAACTCATGGTTGCAGTGGCTGATGACCATGCTTGTCATATCGTTACACCTTCATGTTTGCTTTGAGTTTGCCTTTTCAGGGCTGACGAAATAGATGGTCAGTGATTTCATGACTGTAAATCACGGAAACCAGCACACACCAACGGAGAAAGGGTCATAATATCATATAATCTTACTTACAGTTTGGTGCCAAGAAGTCTCCAGCTGAAGGAAAAGGGAAGTTTCCGTTTTTTGCCAGAAGGTAAGTGCACCACCATGCTCTGGCGTAGGATCTCGATGGGCGGCATAGCACCAAATCGCTCCTGGTGAAGCATCTGATATGGACTGTATGGACTTGTCTGGCGAAGTGTAGTGGAGCATGATATGTATGTATATATATAATGTATGGCACAGGGTCAATAATTCGTATGTATGTGTAACTATATAATTATATATATACATACAATATATGTATATAGTCGGGTTTTAAATGAAGCCTACGGCTGTGTAATCCATTTGCCAACGATTTAATGTGCCAAGCCACATAGATTCCGTGGCTGATGGATAAATGATGATAATCCCCATTAGTCTACTGTAAACTGTATAGATAAATGAATATAATTAATTAGATCCAGTAGATAAAATATGATAAAATGATAAATGATAATAAATGATAATAAATGATGATAGATGATAGTCCGAAAAATGATAAATAATGATAGATCAATGAATGAAAAGCATTGAAAAGTCCTGGCATGTGACCAGGGCCCCAGGGCGATGCGACTTCTCCAACCCGTCCTTCACCGGCATGTTGAGATCATCCACCATAACCACGCAGGTACGACCTTTAAAACAGCAGCCGTGCAAAGCTCATGGAGCAACTGAGCTTCCTGCTGTCCTTTAAAACGGCTACAGTAATTGTAGGGATGTGATGAAGTCAAGACTACCGCTCATTCTCGTAAGTATAGATATTGATAGTGTATTTTTGCTTACTTTTTTGGTTGTTGAGTAGGATGTAGGGAAGGTGAATATGACGCTGTCATTCCTCGTGCCGCCGAAAGCTGGACATAGCTGGACAGTCAGGGCAAGGCTCCCACCCATGGGAGGACCATAGACACCTTTCCGTCGACGTTCCAATTTTGCATCGATCAAATCCTGGCGAAAGATCCAATCGCAGCATATCGCAGCCTGCAGTTGAATTCCAATTGAATCCCAGCAATCCTACAGATGCGTCATGGATCATCATGGTGCATCATAAGACGTACTTGTGGGTGAACTTCCAATTAGAAGTGGAAAAAAATTACTTCTGGATGTTATAATTATTGGACCGATCTCCCAACGGTGCTTGGAATCCCAAGCGCACATTGTGATGGTCCGCGTGCTCCGCTCCTGAGTCTGGGAGCACTTGGTCTGGGCACTGAAGCCGATCTGGATCGACATGTGCGTCTCTTTGGGCATGGCCATCAAAACCTTGCGACAGTGCCATGCAGATGCGCGACACGTGTGGTTTTTTTGATGCTGCAAGAATATCTCCAAAAGGCACAACAACCTTGGATATATTGAATACATTTGGAATTGGGATATGAATTTGCATATGTCTATGAAATTTGGTTGGAAGTTGGATACGACAAACATGTCCACTTTCTGGCCTGCTGCATGTAGACCGTTTTGCCTAAGCACTGCGGAAGTGAAATTCCCCCGACTCTGTGTTGAAGCATTGAACAGATTTCAGCAGTCCGTTTCAATATTTGGAACCCCAAAAGCCAATGATTCTGGTAATCAATATTTTGGATTTTGCGGTTCCATATTTGATTTGATGATGCATATCATTGTTGATCCAATATGATCCATATTTGATTTGATGATGAATATTATCATATTATTGATTTGATGATCCATATTTGATGATCCATATTTGATGATCCATATTGATTTGATGATCTCTATTATTATTGATTTGATGATCCATATTTTCCATATGTTTCCGCAGTTCATGGCATCTTTGGGGAGACAAAACCCAAATCAGATATCCTGAGCGCTCCCAACCTGTCCCAGTGGGGCCACAGAACAGCAATTTGATGCGCTGCTGAATGCCTAGGCTGTCGAAAAAATCGATTGAAAAGCCATGGAAATCCTGTTGGTTATGGTTGGTTCATGCAAATTCCCAGATCATGACAATACTGACAATATCTGGTTGGTGGTTTGAACCCCTCTGAAAAATATTAGTCAGTTGGGATGATTATTTCCAATATATGGAAAAATCAAAAAATGTTCCAAACCACCAACCAGATACACCCGGGTAGTCTTAACTCCCAGCCAATCGGGGCGTTCCAAACTGCCCCGAACCAAGCTGCAATGCTCCAGAATGTGGCGATAGCGAACCTCAACATATGGTTTTAACCAACGTGTTCGAAGCTGTTGCGCATAGATCTGTTTGAATAGATTGACGTGCATCACTATATATATATATATATATATAAATAAATAATATAAACAATAGAAAGAAAAAAATATAAATTACTTCACTTCGAATGATCCCCACCATGGCATTTATATATTTTCTTACTGGCAAATCTTCTGGCATTCTATCTGACATATCTTCTGGCATTCTATCTGACATATCTTCTGGCATTCTATCTGGCATATCTTCTGGCATATGTTCTGGCATATCTTCTGGCATATCTTCTGGCATTCT
>Ga0126342_10017680_pt1 | contig 12309 bp, 10 predicted proteins | sample Cyp1metagenome_FD_92528 | JGI IMG/M metagenome (GOLD analysis project Ga0126342, IMG submission 92528) | Coral microbial communities from Lord Howe Island, Old Settlement Bay, Australia - Cyphastrea 1 metagenome | ecosystem: Host-associated > Invertebrates > Cnidaria > Coral ... | reverse complement strand
TTAAGCCCGTAGCCATCCGCAACATCAAACAAAGCATGGGCCTTAGCAACTTCCAGGTGCAGAATCTACAAAACACATTAAAACACAATACCTTCCCACCCTGCTGATAAGTGTATTTGAGTTTATCATACCCCCAATTTTTTCCAAACATGTGGAGAAAAAAGATGAAAAGCCAGTGCCTTCTCCAAAGCTGGCAAACAAACAATCCCCAGCACAGGAAAATAAATCCAAACAGATTGGGCAGTTTCCATTACCAGGTTGGGTTTGTCGGTGTTTGAAACCCCACCCCACAGTGGCCCATAACAAGTGGCGCCAGCTTTGCCATGCTTTGCCATGCTTTGCCTCACTGAGACGTCGGCGATCCGCCACCACCACAGACCAGCAACGCCGATACCCGGACAAACCTTAGACGGCCCATTGCCTGGAAGGATAGGTCAAGTTGAACATGAGATTAAAAAAAAACATAGGAACACAAGGAACATGTGTTGGAACAGCATGCAAATAAATATAATAAATGCAAGTAATTGAGCTTATGAAGTCAGATAATGTCAGATAGCCTTGACTCCTCTGCCTAAGCCTAAGCCTTGCCTAAGCCTTGCACTGGTCCTCTGCAAGGATTTCTCCCAACTCATCCAAGGCCTCGGTGCAGTGCGTTGTGGCAAGGCATGGCAAGGTGCAGATGGTGCAGGGATGTGCAGGGCATCGCAGGGCATCGCGTCAGATTTGCTCGGAGCCCAACCGGTTGCAAAGGTCTGCTAAGCAAATCGTTCCTGCCAAGGTGAAGCAAATTGAAGCAATGTGATAGGTCCGATATGTGAAGCAAACTCAGACTCTCTGAATGATCTGAATATATCTGAATAAATTCTGAATATATCTGAATGGTGCATTATGATGCATTATGATGCATTATGATGCATTATGATGCATTATGATGCATTATGATGTGCATTACCAGTGCCAGTGCGACCACCAATCTGCTTCGGGATAGATCGACGTGTAGCAGCCCAAGCGCTTGGAGCGTTGCCTCAGCTGCTTGGAGCTCAGCATCGAGCAGAGCATCGAGTGAATCGAGGCGACTTTTCCCGGGCAGCTGACCCTTCTGAGCACACCTGAGGTCATGTCATGAAGCACTAGCCCCCTAGGGCCCTAGGGTCTCTAGGGCCGGGTTTGCTGGCAATGTATCATGAGGGTACCATAAGATGAATCAGAATGAATAAACAATATAAATATGTGTTTCCCAGAATTCAATGCTTGATCATCCACTTCCCCATTCACGTTGCTGTCTTGAGACATTGAGACAGTGGCAATGCCTTCAACATCCTTCAATTTTAAATTACGAAACATAGGATTCAATAGGATGTGATCGGTTTTGATGGCCAAAAAAGGATGGCGAAAAACATGAAAAACGGATAAACGATGATAAAAACGGTGAGTTTCTGGATGTAACGGTGGTGGTTTCCATATAGATTGAGATCGATCGCCTGAGGAAGCAAGGTCTCAGCATCCGGATGGGTCGCCCCAAAGAGCGCCATGTCCTCAACGGCAGCTGCATTCAGCTCACCCCATGGCAATGCGGCAACGCGGCAACGAGGATCGGCTAAGTTTTCCACCATGGAGATGTCCTGAGCAAAAGATCACCCGGTGAAGGCACCAGATATCGCCAGAAACCTCTGGTTCAAGACATAAAAAAACAGCTATCTGAGCAGCCTCCGGTACCACTTCTCTCAATGCCTCCAGCTTCGAGCAACACATCTCTCAGCACCCAACAACACGTTGCAGCAATACTACAAGCGGATTTTGGCACAGCCAAGATGCGAAGACTGGTTCCAACAAGGTCGTTGTGTGCACCTGGAAATAGGGGAGATGTTGCTGTGCTCTTGGCGATGATATCTGATGCCGAATCTTGATGTTTCCGTGCTGATCTTCATTGATAGGTCATGTGTCATCTCCAACGCCTCAATCGATTACGAAGCTGTGATCATTTAAACATATTTAAACATACCATACACATATTACACATATTATAAATCTCATCATATAAACATATATAAACCGTATAAAGCCATAAAAAATTGGTTCTAAAAACAGCATACGCCGAGCGACGCCGAAGGCCGAGATGGCGATTCCTTTGAGCCGAGGCAGTGCCAAAGCCTTCGAGCTGCGCCAGGAGCTGATGGCCTTGGAGGATTTTGAAGTTGAACCAATGTCCGAATTGAAAAAATGCTGTGTATTGTGTATAACATGTATTTATATATATATATATGGGTATATGTAAATTTGTTTATTATATTATATTATGTTATATTATGTTATATTATGTTATATTATGTTATATTATGTTATATTATATTATATCATGTTATATTATATTATATTATATATATATGTACATCCGCATCCCTGTGTGTATTTATTTCTCTCTCTCTCTCTTTCTCTCCATCGCCATGTTTATAGTCCTTTATTGATTTATTTATATTTTTTCTGTGTTCGTTTATCCAACATTATCCAACCATCTGATCGATTGATGTGTATTCATCTATTTATCACATTGATCTCAAAAATCACAATGCAGTAAATGATATGCCATGGATGGTATGGGATGATGGACCATGCACAAAAATGACTTTTGACAAAAAAATCACAATTGAAGATGGAAGTCTTCAATATCAGTAAACTCAAAATATCTCAAAATGATTCAAAATGTCACTTGAACTTGGCATATCTTGGTATATCTCGCATATCTGAGGTGCTCCTATCGACATCTTGAGGCTTCAACAGCTTGGAGTTGCCTTTGATAGCCCTCCATGTAGGAATCTCTGGATGCTGGAGGCCTGAAAATGTCGATGGCCATGATTTAGCACCAAGGACCATAGTACCAACGTCAGTGACTCCGCGGTATCCTCCAAACGATTCTAAACGTATATTACATATCTGAATATATCGAGATATCAATCAAACGAATTGGGAATTATTGGCTTTCACATGATTTAAAATCATTTAGATATCATTTAGATATCATTTAGATATCATGTTCTCAGTGGCACCAAAGGTTGAGAATCAGGATTCAGCCCATGGGTCGTGGATCCATGACTGCTGTGCATCCGGACGCTGTCGAAGTGGTTTTTTTTCGCCACAACTTTCCAGTCACCAGATCCAAAGGATTCAACCTCAGAAAGAAAAAATCCATCAATTCTACACCTTTGTTGGATTTTGTTGGATGATTTCTACACCTTTGTTGGATGATTGTTGGATGATTGTTGGATGATTGTTGGATGATTGTTGGATGATTGTTGGATGATTGTTGGATGATTGTTGGATGATTGTTGGATGATTGTTGGATGATTGAAGATGATTGAAGATGATTGAAGATTGAACATGGATGTTGGATGATCCAGCTGTGACCAGCGGTAGAATCTCAGGTAGCCACAGCGTCCGCCATTTGGAATCCATGTGAAAGTTCCATGTCCTCAAAGAGATCAACCGATATATCAACCGTCAATTCACTGTCGACCCATGGGTTTTCAACCCGTCACAAGTTGACAGGTGCTGAGGGTCCAACCACCACCTCAGGAACAGAAACAGCGAAATCGATCTAAATTGGTGCTTCATGGGTTGCACCAGAGACTACCAGTAGATACCTTAAGGCATCTTAAGGTCACATGCATCATGCCATCAAAAACTCAAAAGAATCTGCGTACCTGCCACCCATTGCCAAGCACTGCAAGGCATCGTCCAGCAATTGCCGCTCTCTCCTCGATCCTGGCGACGACCAAGGTATAACACCCTCTGGAATGGCACAGGATTTCACAGGATGCACCCCAAAAAACATCAAAAAACATCAAAAACCGCAAACAGAGAAAGTCTGGTTCAAAAATCAACCAACTTTGGTGGTGTGACATGGTGTGACATGGTGTGACTTTATTTGGAATCAAGGGGCTTAATCCTCATAGGATCCCAAAGCACCAACACAAACCACCAGGCAATCATGGACATCATGGACTCAAGAAATGCGAGGCCAAACCACTTTTGAAAAACGGTCAATAAATAGTAAATATACGTATAAATAGTCCTGAAATTTCAACTTCACAAATTTCAATCTCAGAATCTCAGATCGATTGAAATCCCGAGGCCTCCCCTCCCCAACGGTCTCACACTCCACGACGCAGCACGAAGTGCAGCCGCAAACCCTCAGACACTGCAGAACATGCGCTGCACATGATGGAAAAAAACAACCAAGTTTGGAACATATCAACCAGCCAAGTTTTCCTCATGTTTCATGTTGGTACATTTTGTGTATGAAGTAATGTTGAATGTTGAATCATTTTAGTTTCAGTAACATTCCCACTCACCTTTCACCTAAAGATCCTAAAGGGCAGGGCAGGAGCACCAAACCAAGGCACAACCGGCACAACCGTGTAATCCTTGAGCCGGCGCATCATATTCTTGCCGAGCAGCCAAAGGGGCAGAAGCCATTCAGCTGCCTCGATGACACCTGACGCTGTGGCACTTTCCATTGTGATTTCCATTGCATGAAAGCCGCATTCATCCAGCACCTGCCCCAGAAGAACCTCCGGAAAAACGTCACCTGTTCAGGATGTTCAGGATATCCAAGTCATTTCTCATCAGGTTGTGATAATTGATGATCATCACCATTTCTATCCATTTCTTCTGTGAAAATCTGTGATTCAGATCCTGAACCCGCCTGAACCTACTGACCTACTGCGTCGGCCAAATTCTGCCAAGCAACATGACTTGCTGTGATTTCGCCACCTGCCAGGTGCCAAATTATGGCCCCTGCCCCGTCTATTTCAACGATGTTTCACCATGTTCCATCCGGAAAACCACCAAATATGGTGAAAATTGAATAAATTCATGAGAAAAACCGCTGCTCAGGACCTTCCAACTAAAGTGGCTGCAAGTTGTATTGAAGTTCGCCGGTTTCCACGATGAAGTGACCTCAGCCACACTAAGTCAAAGGGAAATTCACATGTAAAGTGGCAACATTCCAACACACTGCCACTTTGAAATGCTTTGAACCAGCTGTTACTATCACTGACTAATCACTGACTAAATCTGACTAATCACTGATTATCACCAAAGAAACCACAAAACTCCTGTTGTTTTGAGATTTTTGAGGTGCCCAATGGTGCCCAGCTCATGCAGCAAGCTCCAATCACGATGAAATCCTGCCGCTGTCCCCGTCGTGGCACGGCAGGATTCAGCAATGATTCAGCAGATTTCAGCCTCGGCCTTCGCAGTTCAAGACCTCACCAAAAGGCAGTCGAGACAGCCGGTGGCCTATAAGATCCTATAAGACATACGAGCTCATAGAGGTCCAAAAATATCGAAAGAATTCGAAAGGATTCAAACTTCTTCTGGATCTTTGGCACCGATTCGATTTGATAGTGGTTTATAAGTGACTAAAAAGTTACTATTGATAGTTTCATTTCGCATGTTGACATGAATCTTGATAGCAAGGACAGCCTACGTGCAGAAATCACAAAAAGATGTCCGATTATTTCTGATGATTTCTGTATGTGGTAGCAGTATTGCCAATGTGAAACTTTGGATAACTTTGGCGGCCGCAGGGCCTTCTGATAATCAAGCCCAACCATCAGCTGTCCCCTTGGCTGCCATCGCACTGATGTCAGCTTGCCACCGCTTTGGGAGGCAGCTAAGCCAGGGTTTGTTTGATGGTTTTTTCTACGGTTGGAATGTGTTGTCGTGTTGCTGCACCGAAATGCTGAGATTTTCAGAGTTGAAGCATGTTGAAGCTCTTAGGCTGACCGGAAATTTTGGGACTTCATGACTGGAGCTACAGAGGTGACATGACAGGCTATCGACAGGAGAGATGCCATCCTGATAAATCCTGCCATCCCGTGCCTACCGAGGCCTATACCGAGGCCTACATAGTGACCCATACTGTGCCTATCTACGTGAGATGCTTTGAACTTTGATCCATTGATTAACGCTGATCAACGTTGATCCACGTTGATGTTTTATGATGGGATGCCACTCCTTGAGCTCCTTGAGTCGCCCGTACGAGGCTGGAGATGCCCAGCTGCGAAGCGAGCGGATCTGACTTGAGACATGGAATGACATGGACATGTCGTATCGGATATGAAGAAGGAGCGAGCTGTTTCAGCAAACACCGAGCGGTTGAGAATCTGAATTTACACTTAACTCCCAGGCAATCTGTAGAATACAAAGCTTCAACCAGCCCCGAGTGCCATTTCTGCTTTGAAGACGACGCTTCAAGCATGGCTAGCTGACCCAGCTTCATGTCTTGCTTTGCAAGGCGAAGCAGCACTACAGAATCGAAATGTTGATCTATAATTTATATATATATATATTGTTTAATGAGGTTAATGGTATTCCTGAATTCCTGGCACCAAATAGACATGGTGTCTGCATCTGGTGGTTCAACGGTTGATGTTTCAAATCCATCGTTTCAGCTTTCAACCTTTCAACCTTTCAGGTCAGTGGATTCCTTCCAGAGCTGCAAAGTACCGATGACCAACACAAAGATGGCGAAGGCTTTACGTAGAACGGCCTGAGGCAAAAAATCGGCACAAAATCCACCTGCAAAACTTCCAAGCACAGCACTGACAGTCACCAAGAGCGTCAAATGCAAGTCGATATGTGCATGGCTCGCATGCCCAATGTAACCAGCAAAGCATTTCATAGATATCACCATCAAAGAGGTTCCAATCGCTTCCGTCATCTGTAAACCACCAAGGAAGACCAGGGCTGGAACCACCAAGAATCCACCTCCAGCACCAACCATGCCAGTAACCATGCCAACCAGAAAGCCATCCAACAAAATTCGCCACAGTGACAGTGGTAAGTTGTGGCTGGATGACCTGCGAGAGCCAGAGGCACCTTTGTCGGAGAACTCTTCACCTTTTTCATTCTCCGAATGTTCATTCGACTCATTCTCATTCTCGTCTGAGTCATGAGATTCATGAGCTATGGCAGGTATGGCAGGCATGACTTGATACTGGGCTGCCGTGTCCTTGCACAGCATGGCCGTAGCAGTGGCCAGGGTCATGCCTGCGAAGATGAGCATCAAAAAATGCTCCGAAATGTAACCAGCAATGATGCCACCCAGAAATGCCCCTGCCATCCCAGCCATTCCAAAGATGGCACCCATTGTCCAATTCACATTTCCAGAGCGGGCATGGGAAATCAAGGCAGATGCACTGGTAACTCCCACCACCACCAGGGACATCGCAATGGCTTCCTTGGCATCCACATGTAACAAATACACCAAGATAGGCACTGTGAGAATGGACCCACCACTTCCAAGCAAACCAAGAGAAAGGCCGATCAAGAAACACAGTAAAATGGCGAAGGTCTGCATATTTTGGGGACTGTCCGCTTTCAAATCCATGGCGACCATGGCGGGATGTGCCTCTGTGGATGCTGCGGATGCTGATGTAATGTCACATGCCTTGCACTACTGTAATTATTCCATCTATTCCGCTGTTTTCATATCTGAATTTTAGGCAAATGATAGGGTGAAAGGCGGCAAGAATGAGAACTAATGGATTTTCAGTGTCTCCACAGCTCAAAAAGAGCGGAGACTACTGGGACCATGATGGCTATGACGGCTTGCAGCCACAACGACAGCCACCTGCTGAACACGCTCGGGCTCAATGGCAACTGTGGAGATTCAATGGACGTGCACAACGCCATCGGTGGCTTGTCTGAAAAGACATGTGTTGATCACTTGATCAGCATTTTCTCAACCATCAATGATTGATAATCACAACCATAACCTCTTAGAAATGATCATTAAATGATCATTAAATATAATCATTGAATGATCATTGGCCATACAAACTATCTGTGCAATTCTGTGCACCTTTTGACGTGTTTCAAGTCATGGGGCCATTGCCACCATTGGCCATCCAGCGCAGGAGAGCCAGGCGATCCGCAGGGGACATGGCCTCGCTGCTGTTCTGAACAGGGTACTGCAATGTACTGCACCCAACAAAGGGGGGAAAAATGGGGAAAAGGTCTGAAAAAGTGATGCAAATGTGAGAAAATGGTATAAAAATGTATAAAATACATACATCTGACTATAGACTAGTTACTAGACTTCTTTTTCATGTTCTATGTGGCACCAGCCATAGTGGCTGGCTGAGATCAACTGAATGATACCAAATGGTACCAACTGCGGCAACTTTTTTCCATGTCGGCTTCGTGGTGGACGCACCGCGTGGACATGCGTGGACCACTTTCGCTTCTTCTTCTTCTTCGGAGGCGTCGCTACCGAGACCTGAGGCGTCTGAGAACATTGAGAAAACAGGAGAGCCATGTCGTCATAAGCCAATCGCTTGGCCAATTGGAGAGGGGTTTCATCGGTTTCACCCTCTGTGGTTTTGTTGATGTCAGCGCCATTTTGTAGAAGAAATTCAACTACTGGCCCTTGCCGATTCGACACTGCAGAGTGCAAAGGGGTTGCTCCATTGTCTCTGGTTTGCTTGTTTAAATCAGCCCCAGCCTCAGTCAACTGTTGAGCAATGTACTCAAAACCCCTGCGAGCAGCATAATGCAAGGGAGTCTCGCCATTGTCAGTTGTTGCAGCATCCGGTTCACTGCCATGTTCTAGCAACAGCTCGACAATGCTTGCACAATCCTCCCATGCTGCAGCATGCAAAGCTGTGGCGCCATTCTTGGTGACCTTGTTTTGATCAGCTCCAAATTGAAGCAACAACTCTGCGAGCGTGTGGTCCTGATTGCTGGCCGCCAAATGCAACGCAGTCTCCCCGGTGTCGGTTGTGGCCACATCTTTCTGGGCGCCTTGCTCCAACAGCAGTTCCACGACCTCGACAAAGCCATTCTCTGCCGCCAGCAGCAGAGGCGTCGCCTGCGCGTCGTCCGCGGTGCGACGGTCCTTTTCGGCTCCTGCGGTCAAGAGCTGCTCGACGATCTCCACGGAACCCATCCAGGCGGCTGCATGGAGCGGAGTGGCATCATCATCATCCACCGGGTCACAGTTAGCACCTGCTTCCAACAACAAACGGACACAGTCCTCCCTCCGGTGCATGGCTGCCGCATGCAGGGCAGTCCAGTTCTTGGAGTCGGACTTGGAGAGATCTGGGTTCAGAGGACGTTTCAGTAGAGCTTCGAGCACATCTAGCTGGTTCTCTTCACATGCAAGCGACAGTTCTTTGGCTTGCTCAGGATCAGAGGGCCAGAACTCCAGCATCACCAAGCGCAGAGTCATGGGGGCCATGGGTTCATCATCACCAAGTTCCTGCTGATCTTCAGTATACAATTTCTGGCGGAACCTGGAACATTGAATCAGAGTAGACAGGCGTTGCTTCAAATCTTTGGCAGACTTGCCTTCAAAGTCCGCTGCATCAAAGGCTGCAATCTCTTCACCACTCACTGCCGAGGAAACCCGAATCATTTTCAACTTGAGCGCCAAATGGGCTACGGGCTATGGGCTGCTGGTCTTCATGGCTCAAGCAATCTGTTGGGGCCTTTCTCCGAATCATACCAGCGAAAAGGAATGACAGTGGAAGTCAATAGTTTCAGCTAAAGGGGCTATGTGAGAAAATATGATGACACGTTGAAGTCTTCACCCCGTTGCTTTTGTAAAAAGCGCAAGGATTTCTTCATGAACAATATCTATACTGACTGCTGTGTTTGATGTGGCGGAGAAATGCAGCTGGTACCACGACATCTAGAAGTTGATCATCAAATCACAAAGGTCATCAAAATTCCTGGGTCTTCTATGGTCTTCTGCCCTCGGTCCCTTGTTGCAGCTTGTTGCAGCTACATGGTGCCACGATGTGCCAAGTCACATGAAGAGCATCTGATTGTTGCTCACGGGTTTCGAGGCTTCCTAAGCCCAGGCATCGATATCAAGTGCCACGAGTAAGATCCAAAGAGAGAAAGGGAAGAAAGGGAAGAAAGGGAAACAAAACTGCAAAAAGTGAAGCTCTATGAAACCCATACTGAAACCCTGCACGCGCATCTTTCCAGCCAGCTTTGTTAGGTTCAGGTTCATTCGGTTTCAAAATGTCTCAAATAGCTTTCACCATCTTTCACCAAGAATCAAAATTAGAAAGTTGATGAAAGTTGATGAAAGTTCCATCAATGGACCATCTTTGCCAACCGAAAACGCCGAGACATGCCGAGTAGCTCAGGTGATCATGCAGCTCTTGCGGGTCCCGCCCATCCGCCTGGCGAGGTCCCCAGAAATGTCGAGGAATTCAACAAAGAAACGCTGAGGATACGCTGAGGTATATGTTAATAAGTGATAAGTATGTGTTTAAAAACATCTGCGTGCGTCTCTATATACATAAATATAAATATAAGTATTATATATATGTATATAATTATATATAACAAACAGATCATTGTCATACATTTAAAATATATTATTACATAATATTACATATGATACATATAGTGCGATATTTACCATCTGGTTATTTAACATAGCCATGGAAAATCACCATTTTTAATGGGTAAACCATCTATAAATGGGCCATTTTATATAGATGTCATAGCCGCCTCATCAACGCCAGGGAGCTGCATTAAGCGAATCACAGGGAATGGGTGCACCGTCTTCACCTCTGGATCTGGAAAGGACGCCAGGGGCACCATGAAACCCCATGGGATCCCATGGGCAAATGGATGAAACACTTGTTACAATATACATATATATATATATATTTATTTATTTATATTTATTATTATTACTACTATTGTTCTTATTATTAGTATTATTATTGTATTGATTTATAATGATTTATATTATACCTTGATATACTTTGAACTTTGAACTATGTCGGGAGCATGTCAGCAGTGAGCTCCCAGATTGGCACAGGTGTCAGGCAACATCAAGCGAGATCAGGCAACTAAGCATCCAACCGACAAATTGTACATCCCCATGTTTAAACCGCGAAGGCTGCCTAGGACCCGGCTGTACATCTTACGTCAACTTCCACGAAGCTCAATGACAAAGATGCATGCTGATGCAGGTTTAACAGAAACATACAGAAACAAAACACTGAAAGCAACCTGCATCACTACTCATCACTACTCATCACTTTACACTGGGGTGCAGGCCATCCTTCATTTCAGCTGGCCAAAGGGCAAAAACATCAGGACTTCTTCGAAGGGAACCCTTGCTGAAACGAACTGCAACAGCTCCAGCAGTCCGCTTCTGCGCATATTGCCATAACAGTTGGTAAGCAGGTTCCCAAAATCTCAGCTCAACCTCCACACCAATGGGCCGTTCTCCCTGTTCAATTGGAGAAAATACGCAGGGAAGCACTGCTGCTTCCAGTCGTTGTCGTCCAAAGCTGGGGATCCGATTGAGGACCTCCGGGATTAAGACCGGAGTTTCTTCCGGCTCGTCTATCTCGTCTATCTCGTCTATCGCTTCTTCGACCTTTTCTGGATTCCCAGGCACTACCAAGGGAACCGAAGGAACTGCAGGAACTGCTGCATCAGGGCGCTTGGCTTTGGTCGTTTTGGTCGTTTTGGTCGTTTTGGTCGTTTTGGTCGTCCCCGCAGTCTTTGCATTTTTGGCTCGTTCCTCTGCCAGCTGCAGCATGTCTTCCAAAGACAGACCTGACTCAAAGTCGGCGGCCCTTCGTGGCACTCGGACATTGGAAGCATTGGAAGCATGAAAAATGTTAACGAAATGCATCGGTGGCTTCCACCAAAGGAAACATAGGAAACTCAGTACGAGCTCGGCATGGCGATGGCGGAAGCCCTGGACGCTGGCCATGTCGACCTGCTTGAGATATGACCACAATCGACCACATGCAATGCGAGCTGCGTTAAGATCAAATACAAGGTCAACTTATGTCAACTTTGTACCTAAAAGGCGCAAGTGTCACAAGAGTCACAAGAGTGTTATGGTTACCAGTGCTATCAAACGTGCTTGCTTGGAAAGTGATTATTTGAAATTATGTTATTTAATTTCCATTTGGCGTATCATAACATATCTCTGTATTTGTCATTTGTGCTTGAGCTTGATACTTTAAAAACTCCGCGGGCAAATGCAACAAATGCTAGCCGAACAACGACAGCACACATCAACACTTTGCTGCAGCACAGTACGATGAAGCCTGGACCCTACACTGCGACACTGCCACTCGTTTTGATTCCTTATACTGGGTACATCTGGGTACAGTCTCAAGCCATGAGGGTGTTCCTCAGCGTCTTCGCTTGCGGCTGCGGCTGCGCGTCCGCGACCGGTGGTCTCTGTCTTCCTTCCGATCTCGATCCTTGTGCTCTTTGTGCTCTTTGTGATCCTTGTGATCCTTGTGGTCTTTG
>Ga0126342_10017679_pt1 | contig 12310 bp, 11 predicted proteins | sample Cyp1metagenome_FD_92528 | JGI IMG/M metagenome (GOLD analysis project Ga0126342, IMG submission 92528) | Coral microbial communities from Lord Howe Island, Old Settlement Bay, Australia - Cyphastrea 1 metagenome | ecosystem: Host-associated > Invertebrates > Cnidaria > Coral ... | reverse complement strand
ATGATGATGTTGATGATGACAACAATGATTGTGATGATGATGGTTATGACAATGATGTTATGATGTTGATGATGGCGATGATGATGGTTATGATGCTTATGATGAGACCAATGTTGATGAAGAGAATGGTGATGATAACAGTGATGATGCTGATGATGATGCTGATGATGATGATGATGGGGGTGATGCTGGTGATGATAACAACGATGGTGATGATAAGATTGATGATGGTGATGATGATGATAATAATGCTGTTGATGATAACTTTCATCATGATGATGATTTTGATACTGTTGATGTTAACAGTGATGATGATGACGATGATGTTGATGATAACATTGATAATGATAATGCTGACGATAGAAGTGAAGATGATGACGATGTTGATGCTGATGATGTTAACAATGATGATTAAGATGATGATGACGATGTTGATGCTGGTGATGATGATGATGATGATAACTAGTTGATGATGATGATGATGATGACGATGATGATTGTGATTATGATGATGATGATGACAAAGATTTGGTGATGTTTCTGATGATGAAAACAATGAAAGCAATGATGATGATGATTCTGATGATGATCCTGACGATGACAGTGATGATGATGATGATGATGATGGTGATGCTGATGATTATGCTGATTGTGACGACAATGATGATGCTGATGATGATGATGACGATGGTGATGATGATGATGATGCTGATGAAAATAGCAATGATGATGATGATGATGCTGATGATGTTGACAGTGATGATGACGATGCTGATGATGATGTGGACGATAGCAGTGATGATGATAATGATTGTGATGCTGATAATGAGGCTGATGGTGATAACAATGATGATGATGCTGATGATGATGACGATGATGATGATACTGATGGTGATAACAATGGTGATGATGATGATGACGATGGTGATGATCATGAAGCTGATGATGATAAATATGATGATAAAGCTGATGATGATTATGACGATGATGATGACTATGGTGATGATGATGATGATGATGCTGATGATGCTGATGATGCTGATGATGTTAAATATGATGATAAAAATGATGATGATGACGATGATGATGATTTTGGTGATGATGATGATAATGACGATGATGATAAGGATGATGATGCTGAAAATGATAACAAGGACAACCAAACCAATGAGGATAATGATGGTGATGCTGATTATATTTAGATAGCAATGATGATGATGATGGCAACAGTGATGAGGATGATGATGATGCTGGTGATGATGCTGAAGATAACAGATGATGATGATGCTAATGATGATAACAGTGATGATGATGCTGATGATGATAACAGTTAAGATAACAGATGATAATTTTGCTGATTATGACAGTGATGATGATGATGATGATGACGATTGTGATGATGATGATAATGATGATGATGAAGATGACGACGATGACAACAGTGATGATGATGATGCTGGTGATGATAACAATGATGATGCTGATGATGATGACAGTGATGTTGATGATGATGATGAGGATGATGATGATGATGACCATAATGATGATGTTGATGGTGACAACAATGAATGTGATGATGATGGTGATTTTAACAATGATGCTATGATGTTGATGATGGCGATGCTGATGGTTATGATGCTTATGATGAGACCAATGATGATGAAGACAATTATGATGATAACAGTGATGATAATGTTGCTGATGAGGATGCTGTTGATAATGACGATGATGATGATGATGGTGATGCTGATGATGATAACAACGATGATAATAACATTGATGATGATTATTATGATGATAATGATGATGATGAAGACGACGACGATGACAACAGTGATGATGATGATGATGCTGGTGATGATGACAATGGTGGTGGTGCTGATGATGATGACAGTGATGATGACGATGATGATGATGACGATGATGCTGTTGATAATGACGATGATGATGATGGTGATTGTGATGCTGATGATGATAACAACGATGATGATAACATTGTTGGTGATGATGATGATGAAGATGATCACAGTGATGGTCATGATGATAACAATGATGATGACGATGCTGATGATGATGCGGACGATAGCAGTGATGATGATAATGATTGTGATGCTGATAATGAGGCTGATGGTGATAACAATGATGATGATGGTGATGATAATGACGATGGTCATGGTGATGATGATGATGCTGACTGATGTTGATAACAAATATGGTGATGATGATTACGATGATGATCATGATTCTGTTGATTAAAGCAGTGATGATGATGCTGATGATGATAGCAATGATTGTGATGATGATGCTGATGATGATGACTGTGATGATGATGATGATGGTGGTGATGCTGATGATGCTGATGATGCTAACAATGATGATGATGATGAAGACGACGACGATCATAACAGTGATGATGATGGTGATGGTGATGGTGATGCTGATGCTGATGATGATAGCAATGATGACTATGATGATCACGAAGATGACGATGACGATGATGATGATAATGTTAACTTTGATTCATGGATATTGATTTTTAAATGTTACAATGATGGAGATGATGATGATGGTAACGATAATGATAACGATGATGATGACACTGATGATGACACTGATGATGATGTTGCTGGTGGTGGTGACAATGATGATGATGCTGATGGTTGTAACAATGATGACGATGATTGTGATGCTGATGGTTGTAACAATGATGGTGATGATGATGATGATTCAAGTTATGATGATGTTAATTTATAATAATTTGTAATAAAGTGAACAACGATGATGTGGATGCTGATGATGATTACAAAGGAGATGATGACGACGATGATGATGATGCTGATGATTATTTTGAACGACAACAACAACAACACCAACAACAACAACAACACCAACAGCGGCAGCAGCAGCAACAGCAACAGCAACAACAACAACAACGATGATTACTATGATGATGATGATAACAATGATGGTGACAATGATGGTAACGATGATGGTAACAATGATGATGACAATGATGATAACAATGATGATAGCAATGATGATAGCAATGGTGATGATGATGATGATGATGGTGATGATGATGATGATACCCACTTGGGGCCGTTTGAGAGTTCGAATCCCAGGGCTTATCACCAGCACAACCATCATAACAATAATCATCACCATCACCACTGGTGATGTCAGTGTTTCATGGTGAGCTGATTAGCCCAGTAGCCTCCGTGCAACTTAATTGGAAGACTCGGACAGCATTGATCAAGGACCGGGACAACTACTACTTTGGCGCAGATGAGCTCTTCAAGTGAGCCACCCTCATGGCGAAGAGGGGTTAAGTAGTTTGGGGTAGACATTACCATACATAAACACATCGTATCAGTACATGACAACATCATGAACAAATAATATATAGAACAATTATATAATATTATATATAGAAAGTTGGTCATCCACAAAAAATAGAACATTGAATGATATATAGAAATGTATTTTTTCATATTTTTGGCGGATGATACTATACATGTATTGACACAATGTATTGGGGATGTCCAGAGTTTAGATTGCCCACGACCGGATTGGGCGATGGAGCTATGGACCGTTCGTGTTGGTGGCCATAATGATATAGCTATGATATTTACTGTATGTTAATTTGTTAATCTATACTACAAGAGCCAGTTACTAAGCAGTTGGCTAATGTTGACTACCCTCCAGTAATCAAAGATAGCAACGGAAAATCCACCATTTATAGATGATTGTCCCACGAAGACGTTCATTTGTCTGGGATTTCCAATTCCCGTGTTTGATGACACCGGAGGGTAACTCCATGGGTCACCCACTGGTTTTTTCTGTGAGGTACCAACCCAACATCGCAGACAACGTCTTGCGCGAGGCGCCTTTTTTGGCCGAGACCCTACTGGATGCCCGGCACATCACCGACGTGGTGACACGCCTTGGAGTGGAGATAACCAGCAAAATATGGGAATCGTCTGGGTAAAATTTAATGACTTCACGTCCTGAGATGATTTATGAGAGAATTATATGGATTTATCTCAAATTAACCAAAACTTTTAGGTTAGTGACATATGATCATTTACCCAGAACAATGATGGAACATAAATCAAGGGAAACAGTATTCTGGATAAACTTCATCACGACCTCACGTCGCGACAGAGCGACGGACTGATGGTTAAGATTTGGCGAATCCTCTACAAATGGCTGGATTTGTTCAAGTCAGTGAATTGTCAAACCATTCTCATTGGATTGATTTAAGGAAAAATCTAAAGGAAACCATGGTTTTAGTTTTTACCATTAAATATGGAGTTTTCCTGTAGTTTTTCCCTTAAACCAATCCAATGACATTCAGATCATTGGAATTGTCCATGGCCAGCTCAGAGAAGAATCTGTAAGGTGATTCTTTACTTTCCCGTGGGAACAGCGTTCGGGGAATCTCATGGGAATATAGTTGAAATATGATGAATACTTTTTGGGGCACCGAGAGCAAACCGAAGTTAGGGTGATGGAAGGCTGACTGAGCCACCGTTGCAATAATCTCATGGTCGCCGGTGATTTCTCTTCCTAACCGTCCTAACCATGCTTTGTTTCCGGTGAAATTTGGCAAATTGCCTAGACTGATGTCGACAAGATCATTCCAATCATGTCCGTGCATGCACTTCTGGCGAGTATGAGTATTGTATTGTTCATGCAGTCAATGTTGATGTTGATGGCGAGTTCTAATCTCAATAATTCATCCTAATTTCATTTTAGATATTTTAGTTGGAAGGACATAACATGCAAAACCATGTGGTTGTTAAGACAAAATCTAAGTGGTTACCTCAGATTTTTCATGTTTTTAAACCTGGACGTTTGAGAGGTACGATCCAGAAACTAAACATATATTATAGATAAATTCCAACATGTATGCAAGGTGGGGCCCCCAAGATAGCTACCTTGGTGTCACACATGAAGAAACAGGGATAACGGGATAACTATAGGATTTATGGGAATATATATATATAATATGATATATATCTTTATAGTTCTATTATATACATATAATTATGATTATAGGAATTGTTGTTTCTAGATTGTTATATTTATAAACCAAACCATAACATTTGGGGCCCCACTTGCTGAGGACGGGCTGATTTGGCGATCGCACAAGAGTCAGGACAGTAACTCAACGGGGTGTTTTATTGTGCCGGCTCTACTTACGGTTTTGTTTGGCGTATGGAATCCAGGAAAAACATGGAAAAACTAGAGATGATTTTGCCAGCTTTCGCTTGAAGCGATCCAAACAAACCGTTACCTCTCAGTACCTGCCTTGACTACCTCGTTTCAGCATGTTTCAGCAAAGCTTTCCATCCACTGACGTGTTGAAAGTTATGTAAGAAGCCGGCCCTGCAAGGACATAGCATCAACCTCAGCAAAACCCATTTACAAGAGATGAAACGTTCGAAGAAAAAAACGGGGCGGAGGCATAGATGAGGCCTTGCATTCAGCGTGATCAGTAGGTTAGGATCACAGCCCATCATAGCCCCAAGAGCCAGTGGCCTGAGAGGCTCCAGTCCCAGGGGCGAGCCGCAGGACAACCTGCGCCCAGTGATCTACTACCTGAAGCACCTCTTACAGGACATGGATGAGGAGAAGATGCTGAGCAGGGCTTTGATCAGTTATGTGCTGATCTCAGCAGTTGGAACAACTTACATGGATGGGGAGTTAATTATTTTGATTTCTTTTTGTACCCCTAAGTTGGGAGAAGCTTTGTGGACGGTGAGCGGTTAGCGAATATATGGGTCGATTTGTTGTGATGATGGGGTCCCAACACGGCCAAGCTTTCACTTGTTTGTTGAGCCATATAAAAATCCCAGAAACTCCAGAAACTGACGATAGGTACGGTATTCAGTGCAGTATAATTCATTACCAAACTTGCCAAGGTGATCAAGGAACTCTGCTCGGGGAACATTACGAACAATGTGCAGTTGATAGATACCCCAAATCCAAGCATCGCAAAGTTTGATAGGGTTTGATAGGGTTTGCATGGTAAGACGATCCTAGTTGGTGTTTTTTGGGAGCCGAAACCAGCTTTTTCGCTGGTATCCTTAGGGCAAGCCCAACCCCTGCAGACATTGAGGTGCGTTTTGACCACCCACAGACCATCATGCACCCCATCTTGGCGTTTTCGTTGGATCTGCTGTGGGACAAGCTGGTGGGGGACCCCGGGGACCCGGACCGAGGTTTGGAATCCTGAATTTGGGTCAAAACTTCAGTCAAAACACATGAAATACATGGACAAATACACCATATTTGGGGGATTTTGGGGGAAGAAACATCCATTACCTGGCGATTTCAGGGTACCAGATGGTACCAGATGGTACCAGATGGTACCAGATGGTACCAGGGTTTTGATTCATAGCCATGTGACAAAAAAAGCGGCCATCAGCAGGCCCATACTGACGCAGATGCCAGCACTGCACAATGTCAGCAATGTGATCATTTTGACGATCAGGACATACTAGACTTCTGGAGATGGCGATGGAGAGAGATACTTGAAAAAACCTATCCAAAAGTAACATCCCAGTCTGCAGGTTTTTTTTACCCCAGTGTTTCGGACAAATGCACCTGTTGGACAAACACCTAAGATTACAAGGCTTCTTAATGCTTCTAATCCTTGGATGTGCATCCAACTTAGTGTTTTTTTCCGAACGGAACCTGTACATGCCATCGTGAAAAGATGTATATAAATTATACACAGGTTGAAGAATGGTCATCAATCCATCGATAGGGATTTCCCATTTTACGGAATCCCTTTCATGATGGTGGGATGACTCAATAGACCATACACCATCAAACTTAACCATGGAACTTGATAGTCAGCAAAATGCTTGGTGATATGATGTGATATGTCATGTAGAACACCTTTTTAAAAAGGGCTTGTGACCTGGCCACGATCGGTGATTTTATCACCTGGCGCACCCCTTGAAGGATTTGTGTGGTCCTAAAGTGGGGGTACCACCCCCCAAAAAAAAAAGTTTATGAATGTGTGTGATGGAACCATGTTTTTTTTTTGGATGGCATGACATGAATTGATATGGGGACAAATCGGATACTGTATCATACTGTATCCCGGATATCCCTATTTTAGGACCCCCCTACTTGGCAAAAACCCGTTGGGATATAGCCATCCTTGTCCATCCCAGAAAGCGATATTCGAGGAATTCACCTTGGGATCAATGATAAGATAAACATATTATGTATATATATAAATATATATATATATGTACCCTCTGGTTATTTAACATTTGTAATAGCCATGGAAAATCACAATTTTTAATAGGTAAACCATCTATAAATGGGCCATTTTCCATGACTATGTTAAATAACCAGATGGTATATTAAACATGATTAAATGCAATTGATCCTCAATATGCCCTAATAGATCCTAAATGATCCTAATATCATCTAGTATCCTATTATTCTGATACTTAGTTGCCACATATTCTTTTAAATTCATATGGCCATTTTTCTTGCTTCACAGGATCTGCGCTGGGGCCCTGCTCCTGCTAGGCATTACGCTATTTCCTCATGGACCGCGTGCTGACCGTCTTCAATTGTATCATCTTCATCCTGTCAGAATGTGCCACGGTGATGCCATAGATGGCTGGATTGGCCTGGTAAACATACAAAAAACTGATGGGAAAGATCCACCATTTTTAATGGGACAACTCACTATTTCGATTGGGCCATTTTCAATAGCAAACTGTTAGTTTACCAGAGGGTAACCCCCCCCTGTGTCATCAAACGTGGCTGGAAAAGGACAATCCACCATTGAGTTCGATGATTTTCATTGTCTACGCGAGGCTAGTTGATTGGATATAAAATGGTATCCTGATGTAGTAGGATCTTCTTAGAAAATAGAGTAGGGAACACATTGAAGGGGGGTAATTCATGACTATGTTGAAGGTAGATTCTCAATTAGTAGTCAAGGTTTATTGATCTAAGGTTCACATTGAAGACACATCGGGGATTGGAGATTCAACTGAAACCATGAAACGGGAAGATCAACGTAGATGACGGATCTGCAACTGCTTGGTGTCAATCACTATGTTCAATCGTAAAGATAGGATGACCCCCAGTAACTCTAATATTGTTGGAGGTTCAAACCACCAATCAGGGAACCACCTGGAAAAACAAGTTGTCCAGGTTCCAGGCATGTTTGAGGTTAGGGGATATGGATCGCCTGTGGTATGTGTTTGCTTTTTACGTTCTTGATCGCTTTGATGTAACATTGAAAGCATGCATTCGGCCAGAAATTCCAGAATCTCTTACAGATCTTTCCCGCCCCCTTGGATTCAGAGTCTTACCATGTTTTACCATGCTTGTTGGCCAGAGGCATCTTGAGCCATCCAAGCGTTTTGCAGATTTCTTCAATGTGCCTTTGCAGCACCATGATCTGCAGCTGCTGGGCATTTGTGGAAAATGATCCAAAAGAACTTCGCAAACTGTAGCTGCTGGGCATTTGTGGAAAATGATCCAAAAGAACTTCGCAAACAGTGCAGAAAGTCAGAAATAATTAACAAACATAAACATCATCATTGTATGGGATGAACATATAGTTGTGGAAAGTCCGAGAAGATAAGCATTCCACCAAGATAGTGACAAATGCGACTTTCCCACACGTTGAGGGCTGCTATATGATTACAATAACGTATTGCATATATTTCTTATATATTATTTCATACTTTATTAATCACATGTTATCACATACTTCACTTTATATATCATATATTTCACTAATGTTGTTTTCATATAACTTGAGTCCGTCCTAATAGCTGTAACAGTCAAAAATCAGCTGTAACAGTCAAAAAAGGGATTTCTTATATTTTGGGCGAACGTTGTTTTGAGTGTTTTCCTTCGTGCACAAAATCGCGCTTTTTGGTGCTTTCCCTCGTGCAAAAAAACTGTGCTCTAGATCGTGCTTTTTGGTGCTCTCCTTCGTGCACAAAATCGTGCTCTAGATCGTGCTTTTTGGTGCTCTCCTTCGTGCACAAAATCGTGCTCTAGATCGTGCTCGCTGTTACAGCTATTAGGCTTGTGTCAACATATAACTATCATCACCAGGTCCCATCCCACGCCAGCCCCCTGTGATGACAAAGGATGCCCAAAGTGGTCTTCGGGGGCCGATGCCTGGTCTACACCATGGGCTTCCTTCGCTTGGTGCCGTGGAAACAAAGATGACAAAAAACTCCAGGGGATTGGGCCTGTTGAAGCCCCGCAAGTCGGGTGAATCAGCCGTCAACCCAGAATTTGGGTGGATTAACATCCAAAAATCCTTTGGTAAATCCTGGAACCTCGTGAGTGTCGTGAGTCCTGTTTTGTTTTGCTTCAAAAAACAGCCGAATGATCCCAGGAATTGCGATGATGATTCGATGATCCCTAACCAATGGGATCGGATTACCCATTGCCTACACAATGGATGGTGATCAACATGCTTTGACGATATCATTTTTGACTTTTATTTATATAGTTCTTGGCCAGGACTGTTCACCCAAACTCCCAGGTTTATTGGCACACGCTGGAGATTTGCAATGCCTACCGTCACAAAGTGCCTGTTCTGTGATGGCGCAAATGAAGAAAAACTGGGTAAAGTGTTTCTGGGTAAATTCTGATTTTTCCCCAGATGTTTCATGATGTTTCCAGAAGCGGGTCATGTTTCTGGGTAGTTCTGGATAAATTGTAGCAATCTCATCGGACCTATGTCGCTATTGGTGATATTGGGCAAGGGGAATCATCCCAAAAGGGGCTGTGGTTTCTGGCTCGTGTTTTTTTGGGTCGCGCCGATCGCCCCAAAAAGTGCAGTTTTAAAAAAGGGCTGGTGTGGATTTTCACGAATTGACGACATCATTTGGGAAGAAGTCGTCGTTGGGCCCTCCTTTCGCCCCAGTGGATCCCCATTCGGCCTACACCCTTGCTCCGAATCAGCTTCCATGAATCTCCCTTGTTCACTAGCCAACCATGGCCAGACACATCAACATCGTCAGGAAATGTTGCTGAGCCTTCCTTTTCTGAGCCCTTTCTCTAAGGCCCTCAGCAACGTCCATGGAGTTTGGGTGTCACTGGGCAGCCAAGTCAGGATTTGAGGTCAAAATGTCTCTTGGTGCATCCCCCTGAAAAAATACAAACAATGCCTGGAAAAGGATCCCAAAATGAATAGTTTCACCATGTTTCACTATACGTTTCACTATATGTTTCATATTCCGAATCGTTCTCTTCACATTCTTGACCTGAGCTGGCGCCCGCTGGTGCCCTGACGGCGAGGCCGCAATACTTGACCCGTGGGGCAGCCATCATCAGCTTCATTTTGACCTTGGATATGCTGGCGATGATGACGGTCCAAGGGGATGGCTATGGCTGTGGGTACAGCATGGGTGACGATTAGTTTCAGCACTTCATGTTTTGTTCGCTTCGCCATAGAATTTGGGGATGGCGACATAGATTTACTGTATACATTTGTATACTAACCAGCATCTGTAACCAGCTAAGAAGGTATTTTTGGCATGGGATCCAAAATTGGCTACGATGGCTGTGGGGGCGACACTGGGTCAAGTTTGGATCTGGGGGGTGGGTACTAGCTTTACTTGGTACCAAAGATTCACCATTTAGGCATAGGACAGAATTGCAAATTCTTTGTTCGAAGTGGCTAGTCATGCAGTTGGATACATTAGGTTGTATGGTATTTTTTTCATAGTATCATTATATTTCAATATGTCATACGTCTAAGTCTGTGTATATATATATACCAGCATCTCCTCCCACACCCGAAAAAGTACGATTTTTAGAAAAAGGTACGATTCCTGGTCTTGGCCTAACTATTTTTGGTCCCGTGCAGAAATCCTGGTTGGCTCCTCAGGAAAGGTATCTTTTTCGAACAATCACAATTTTTCGGGTTTGGGAGGGGATGATTATATATTATATATAAATCATGAATGCATGCACGTGTATGGATCAAATGGATGTTCGTTGCTCGCAGCCCGTCTCTGCAGCTTTTTTGCACGCCTGCCCCAACTTCAGATGCTCTTTGTGATTTTGCAGGCTTGGTGCTGCTTGCCAATTCTGTGTGTTGCCTTGCGGGGTTGAGGCGCTGTGATCTTGCGCAGCAGTTCTTGAGCAAATCTTCCTTGAAGATAACTTGGTCTGTACTTTCACTGGCAGGTGTTTTTGCTCAAAGAGCATTTGCGGACCAAGTAGTTTGACCTGACTTGCAATGGGCACCCAGAAGGTTTACACTGAGCTTCATGGCTTAGCTGACCTCTGGGAGGGTTACAAAGTCCTCCGCTCACGTGTGAAGGAGTTGGGGTGCATCATTGTGGAATTTCCTACCGAAGGTGGTGCCGAGGTGCCTTTGGAAGGTTACATTCCCAGAACCATGCAGAACGCCCGTTACAACTCGGACGCTTTGATGCCTGTGATGCAAAAGATGAGTGGTGCTTTCGACAAGGTTCCTGAACTTGCAAGTTTGTGCCATGAGTTCAAGAAGTTGGCCTTGTCGGAGCATCGCAATCCTACGAAGGATCACATCATGGACCAGGCGTGGTCTGTCCAGTACTTGTTCGGCGTGACGAAGCATCTGCTCTACAAGCCTGCTCCTCCAAGGGCTGCTTGGCCATGTGTAGCTGAGGTGGTTTCTTACTTTTCGATTAGCTTTCGGTTTTTAGGTGCTTGGACCTGGTCATTGTCAGGATACTGTCTTCTTGGGGTTGCTACGCGCATTTGCGGTGGACATTGAGAAATGGCAAGCGGCTCAGTTGCCTTACCTTCGAAGCGCCAAGGTTGGGGGAGGCTCTCCTGGCCAGGACTGCCTTTCGGTGCTTTTAAATGTGATCAATTTCTCAATTTCTGGAATCTGCACAATATACTTTTTCCCCACAGCGCCAACATTGATGTATCCTGGATATCTTTTTCTCCGAATTCCAAGACTTCCTGAAGGAAGGTTTTGAATTTGGAAAAGAAAATCTCCAGGTGCCCAATGATGGAGTTCACTTTGTGCAGAATATGGCAAGATTTCTCCTTTTTTTCACCATATTCTGGGAACCTTTGACATATGTTGAAATTTCTTTACGAAATTTTGACATATTTTGAAGATTCCCTTTTTTGATGCGTTTTCCGCAGCACCGACCAACATTGATGTATCCTGGATATTTTCTTCTCCGAATTCCAAGACTTCCTGAAGGAAGGTTTTGAATTTGGAAAAGAAAATCTCCAGATGCCCAATGATGGACTTCACTTTGTGCAGAATATGGCAAAATTTCTCCGGATTTTT
>Ga0126342_10017678_pt1 | contig 12311 bp, 13 predicted proteins | sample Cyp1metagenome_FD_92528 | JGI IMG/M metagenome (GOLD analysis project Ga0126342, IMG submission 92528) | Coral microbial communities from Lord Howe Island, Old Settlement Bay, Australia - Cyphastrea 1 metagenome | ecosystem: Host-associated > Invertebrates > Cnidaria > Coral ... | reverse complement strand
GTTTTCTCGCGCTCAACACAGGGGCACGGCGAGATTTCGTTCCCTTTCGGCAACCACCCCCCCACACCCCCTATTCTCACTTCGTTCGCAAACAGCAACTAGCCAGCTAGCTGGCTTTCGTAACATAATCAGACATATACGCACATAGATACAGATAAAATATCATTAAATGAGGTATCATAAATACGTATAGACAAACTTGTGAGACATGAAGGTCTGGCATTCAGAGGCCTTAGGATGGTGAACCTCTTAGTTCTTCCCCCTTCCAGACTATGTCTTGAATATCTCTTACGTTAACGTTGATTACTTTATCTCTTGTATGTCGATTTGAAAAGGTTGAATTGTTTCAAGTAAAATTTATGTTTATGAGGTTTCGACTATTAGTCCTAAGCAGTGCCAAGAACCTCCAAGAACCATGGAAAAAATCGGACCTCCGACCGCTGCAAAGGCCCTCTCCACTAAAGAACGCCTTGCCGACGACATCTCCTGCGTCAACACCGTCGTGAGATGTCTTGAGAGTGACTGGTGTGACTGGTGTGACTCACGGGCGACACATGACACAACATGACACGAAATGACAAAGTTGCATGATGACATCTGTATACGAACATTCACTGCATTTTAAGCTGAACAAAGCTGTCAAAGACCGTCTGTTTTGTAGGGTGGAACAGGGCAGAAAGGTCCAAAGAGAAGTGATTGAAGTGAGTCCTACACAATTCTGGAAGGCAAACGAAATGTAGAACAAGAAGTGACGAATAGTGATGATCATGATTCAGAAAGAATACCGAGAACAAGAAGTGAATTGCAAACATTCACCACTGTGGCAAACATCGTTGACCCGGTTGACCCGGTTGACCCGGTTGACCCGGTTGACCCGGTTGGCCCGGTTGACCCGTCCCCATGGAGCAGTTTGAGGAACGTCGGCAGGTGAATTTTCCCTTTGGTCTCTGCGCAGGCTTCGAAGATCGAGACCTGCGCACTCTGTAACCGGCGTAGAACCGGCATTGCGGGTGTGCATTGTGACACAGACCGTGACAGACTGTGACATCTCAGTCGATTTGTGTTTGAAATGCAGCACACATCGACAGTGCTATAGCTGCTATGGAAATGAGCGGATCAACAACATGCGAACATACGTCAACAGAGTTTCAAAGTTGTCAACGCAACTGCAACTTGAAAGTCATGTTCGTAAACAGTTCGTAAACTTGTCGAGATTTCAGTTTTTGGTAACAATTTGACACTTGTGGATGTTGCAGACTTGGCAGGAATAGTCCATGGAAGAAAGCCAGCGCAACTAGTGTTTGCCGTTCCTATCGTTCCTTGTGAAGCAACCTGGGTAACCTGTTTGTAGGACGGTGTGTCCACCATGAGGCTGATCTCGACGAGTTGACCAAGTCCGTCAGCTCCACCGATAATTTCGGATAAATTTCAGATATATAAATCATGTTAAATATATGTTTAAATATATGTAAATTCATGTAAATTCAGTGTAAATCGATAAATCTCATAGCTGTATATGGCTGTCTTAACTCTTTTCAGAACTCTTTACATCTCTGTTCAATTCTCTTCGCTTTCCGATGGTGTAGCCAGTTCACAGCTGGATCAACTTATCTGGTTTGCAGCATGCTGTCTACCAAAGCCCTGCAGGTCGGATATTCTGTAGAATTTCATAGACTTTCAACACTTGGTCCAACACACTGTACGACTCCGATACCACGCAGATATGGCATCCTGATGCATCCTGATGCATCCTGGATATCCTGGCTAATCACTGCCGCATCAATCGCATCAATCGCATCAATCGTTGCACGCTGCCAGAACTTGGCAATGTCCAGCCACCAGCCCTGTCGTCCTGTCGTCCTGTCCTGGAGGGCAAACTTCACCACACCTGGAGCGTCACCGAGGGCGTCACCGAGGGCGTAGCTCCATCTGCTCTGGCCGGCCGAGGCACCACTGTGTCACGCCATGTCACGCCATGTGCGCTGTGCATCGCTCCTGCCTCTACCGGCCTCTACCTTTATAGATCTTTAGACCGTCTATAGCTATAGATTCATCCCGATTCATCAGGCACGGATCGCTCCCTTCCATCGCGATCGCTACTCAGCAGTCAGCGACTGCTCAGCGACTGCTCAGCGGCAGCGGCCTCGGGTTCCAGTGGGACGCATTGTCGATGGAGTACCACACCGGCCTTTCACATCTCATTGGAGCACCATCTCAGCCGTCGAGGGGGACAGGTACTGACAGGTACTGACAGGTAATCAGTGCAGGCTTTGAACCTTTCATGACTGCTCTCCGCATACTTACACACACACAATACACACATTGCACACTCAGTCTCTTGGATTCTTCAAAGGTAGTGTGAAACATGTCAAAACTCTGGAACACAAATGAACACAATGTTTGCAAGTGCTCCTTGACCAACTCCATCAGCATTTGCGTTTTGTGTTTGATGATGTTGATTTACTCGACGGTTTTACGCCTTTGAAGTTGTTTCAATCTGCCTGAATTCTGACTCTGCCATGCCGGTTTGCTGACGGTTTTCATCTTCATGTTGCAGAGAATGCCTTGTGCTGACTTTCGATCTGCAATGCCACAGAATGCCACGCTAATAATCTGCTAATAATCTGCTATTACCTAGCACAAACATAGACCTCTTTGCAAAGGTTCAATTAAATCTTTGATCTGAAATTCATTGAAATTCCGTTGCCTCACCTGGACTTAAAATTCTGTGACTCGTCATGTTTTACCATGAGATGAACAAGGCCAGGCTGTCCCCCGGCCTCTTCTGCGTCCCGAAAAGTTAGGCCAGCTTTGCGACAAGCTTGGCGAAATTCGTACCTCCGACATGCGTTGGTTTTGCATTTCACGTTGCATTTCACGTTTCAAAACGATTCAGTGGGACAGTCTCAAAACAAGACGCAGCCAAAGAAATTCGATATTTTTGATTCTCTGAACACTTGAGAAATTGTCTGAGTCTTGTGGTGACATCGCGATGTGACATGTACATCTCGAGCAACATTTCGCTTCTTTCGCTTCTTTCGCGGCACATGTCGAGCTGATCATCAACATCTTCATCTGCAGAATAGAAGTGCTGCACGATGTCAACTGCAGTCCGAATGCCTTTCCTTGCAACATGCAGTGCTCAGCAGCATCAACGTATGTCCACAACGTATCAACGTGCATTTCATGCATGTCGTGCATTCAATTCTAATTCTCAGACAGCAATCCAGACAGGGTGCAAACAAGCTGCACAGCCACATGCATTGGAGTTTCTTTGGGAAACATGTTACAACACGTTATTCAACACGTTCAACACGTTCAACACGTCCGTAAATCAGTGGAATTTCTTTGCGGAACGACAAAACAAAGGAGATTATGCGGTTGAGGCAAGTTGAGATAAGTTGAGGCTGTGGAGGATTTTCTCTGCTTGGCATGGCCCTTGGCATGTCTTGGCATGGCATCCCATGCCTTGCAATCAGTTGCCGTATTCTTCGTACAACCTTGGACAAATGCAGAAAGAAAAACAGCAAAAGACTCTCCTCCCTGCAGCATCATCTGCACACTTTTATCATACAGGAAAAAAAACATCCCTCTGTGACCTTGTAGTATGGTTGTTTGTCTGTAACATCTTTGGTACCAATAGTTCCATTTCTCTTACAACGAACCATTGCGGAGCAAAACGTACAGAATTGTCTTGAGAAAACGCAGTATTTAAGAAATACTATGCAAATCTATGCAGCATATTCAATATGAAAAATGAATGAAAGAATATTCCTGATCCTATTGTCAAAAAGCGCTGTCTCTTGAAGAGCTCCTTTCAAGGCTGTGTTTTGTTTGATTTCGATGTACCTTCTAAGATTCTACAGATTACGAAAGGATACGAATTTGGGATGTTTTTTGAAAAGAAAAATATGTTGATATTTGAGATGTGGTGCTCCTTCAAGGCAATCATTCCTTCACAAGACGTAAAATAATTCTTTGAAAAAACGCAGCCCTTTTGTAAAGAAGTCTTCGTCGCCATTAAAAAGTTAAATCCTGTCCCTAGCGCTTCCCACTATTTCATTTTTTGGGATGGGGGCTGGGGGCTCTACTTGGCTAAGACCTACGCAGCGAGGTTTAAAAAAAAAGTAGAGGGCTTGGTTCAGACATCCAATACTTAAGCCAGATTTGCTCGGGATAGCAGACGGATAGCAAGGGGAGAAATCACATAGCTCCACGCTGCCTTCAAGACTAATGGAGTGAATGAGTTCAGCGCAATGGAAGACTAATGGAGTGAATGAGTTCAGCGCAATGGCTCAGATGGAATGAGTCGGGTGCAGTAAGCCGAGCTTTACACAGTGAGTTTGCTGGAGTGAATTGGGTTCAATGTGTTCCAAGGTTACACTGTGATACAGGTCTAGCTATATCGGACCTCAATCCAGCCTCGGGGGTCAAGTAAAATTAAAGGACCGGATAACCCCACAGGTCAATTTCTTCTAATAAGTAGCAGAACAAAAGTGAAGACGGGATGGGAAAGGCAGGAAAGAGAAAGGAGATGGCGGAAGACAGATTGTGTGTAAGAGGTACGAGAGCTGTGCGCGAGAGAGCTGTGGGGGCCAGCTGTGTGTGTGAGAGAGAGTTCTGTGTGAGAGAGTTGTGTGTGAAAGAGTTGTGTGTGAAATAGTTGTGTGGCATGTGTGGCCAAAGACAGTTGCGCCAAGACCATAGAGAGCCGCCTTGGCAACTCCTTGTCTTGGCTGCAAAAGCATTGTTGCTACACTACAATACTACAAGGTATGCGTTGATTTTCCAATCCAAACATTTCTCCACACGGAGCACAACTGGACACCCAATTGTGCAACACATCGTGCAAACCTGTTCAGTGCTAACATGCTAGAAGCAATTCTGAAGCAAGTGAGCACACGAAAAGAAATTGAATCTGCAGCACATCATCCTTAACTCAAGATCAGTTTGGACATGCTTGAAGCAATACTGGAGCAAGTCAACCAGTCCATGCCAGCATGGAAGCGCAAAGAAACAGCACAGCGCTTAGCAGCTTAGCAACAGCAAACTTCTCCACACGGCGTGTCACAGCTTCGGGCTCTGAATTGCCACACCTGCCACACAAAGTGAAGTCGACGTCACCAAGTGCCACGCCTGCCACACAGAATGGACCAAATGCCACGCCTGCCACACAAACAGCAACGGGACCCAAGCGCGCCAGCAGAGGCAGCCCAGTGCCATAGGTACCACGCCTGCTACACAAAGTGTGTGTGTGTGAGAGAGCGTTGTGTGTGTGAGAGTTGCTGTGTGTGAGAGAGAGTTGTGTGTGTGAGAGAAATCAAGGGTTTGGCAAATTGCTGCTCCCGCCACATCCCATACAAAAGCAAGAAGGTACTCCAGCCAGCTACAAGTCACGCTAACTTTGGCAAGGAAACGAGAGACAACAGAAAAACGAAGAATGACAAGTAGCATCCACAGGTTTTCACCCACAGGTTTTTCACCCATATACTTTTCACCCACAAACTCTTCACCCACTTTTCACCCACAAACTGTTTGCCCACGGACTTTTCACCTGCAGACTTTGCACCCATATACTGTATACTTTTCACCCACCGACTTTTCACCCACAGACTCTTCACCCACAGGCTTTTCACCCATATACTTTTCACCCACAGGCTTTTCACCCACATACTTTTCACCCATATACTTTCACCCACAGACTTTTCACCCACAGGCTTTTCACCCGTATACTTTTCACCCACATGTTTTTCACCCACAGGTTTTTCACCATAATGCTTTTCACCCATATTTTTTTCACCCACAGGTTTTTCACCCATATACTTTCACTCACAGACTTTTCACCCACAGGTTTTTCACCCATATACGTTTCACCCAAAGGTTTTTCACCCACAGACTTTTCACCCACAAGGCAGACTTTGCACCCATATACTTTTCACCCACAGACTTTTCACCCGCAGGTTTTTCACCCATGTACTTTTCACCCAAAGGTTTTTCACCCACAGACTTTTCACCCACAAACTGTTTGCCCACGGACTTTTCGGCAGACTTTGCACCCATATACTTTTCACCCACAGACTTTTCACCCACAGACTTTTCACCCACATACTTTTCATCCACAGCAGAAAAGCCTGTAAATAGAGGTCTTTTGACCATTGCTAACCTTCTCAAGGTAAGAAAACACTGTAAATTACAATGTGTTTGACTGGTTAGCGCCGAATAAGCTTCGGTGGTATCCCCAACAGCCGCAACGATCTCTCTGAAGCGTGCTGCAAAGCCAAGAAAACAAAAAAAAGAAAAACAAACTTCTCCGGAACCTTCTCCGGAACCCGTTGAACCTGACCTGGCCCTGCACCAAAAATTCCGAAAACCTTCTCCGGGACCTTCTCTGCAACCTTCTTCGGAACCCCGTTGAACCTGACTTGGCTTTGCGCCAAAGCCTCCCAGACCTTCTCCGGAACCTTCTCCGGAACCTTGTTGAACCTGACCTGGCTCTGCACCAAAGCCTCCCAGACCTTCTCCGGAACCTTCGGAACCTTCTCCAGAACCTCGTTGCACCTGACCCGGCGCCTGCACCAGTGCACGCCGGAGCTATTCTGGGCTGAAGACCCCACAAGCTTACGCTGTTGGGGACAAATCATGGTATTTCCACTTGTTTCGCAAAGTCCACGAGACAATAGGAAGCAGAAAAAACCGTACAAAACGGTGTTTTGGCCACATCTAAGCTTCCCCTCTGAGCCCGTGAAAATACGGACCAGGGGGATTGAACCGCACCGGCACCCCATTGCCACCTGGTACATGAGCCTGGAAAACGTGCAAGATCAAAAACCATCATCACCACCCGCCTGACCCTGTTTACATCCATTTGATTTTTCCCGCTCTGCCCCCGGACCCCCTAAACTCGCTTCGCTCGCCTACCGGCTGGCTTTCGTAATGCTAAGATCAAATGCGAGAGATCAAGAAAAGATTAAAACAGAAGAAGAGAAACACAAATCAGAACTCGGTTGAAATGAAAAACTTATTTCAAGATGGAAGTTGCAATAACTCGATCCTTGATGGTCAAACTTGTTGATTCTACCTATCACGTCCTGCAGTATTGCCTGATTCCTTCTGCAAATGAAACCTCCACTTTCCATCACTTTCTTCTTTGTCATCTGGACTTGACTTCAGGAATTCAAACAGACTCAAACACAAATCGGTCGACATTTGGTGCCAGAATCTCACACTTCCTCTATCTCTATGAACTTCAAAACTCAGCAGGAGAAGGTGATGGGCAAAATCACAGAAAGGGGGTTCTGCTCCCTTTGGCAAATACAAACAGATACAAACAGCATGGAAGATGGAAAGAAGCCCACAGAGCGAAGGCACATAGAAATACAAAGAATATGAATGTGACATTTTGCGGCTGGTCGATCCTGGTGAGAAGAATAGCAGACAAATCAGGCACAAGTAGAATATAGATGAATATAGTAGAATCAAATGGAGATGTCAAACTTTGTGCCAGCACCTCTGTGAAGTTGGAAGTGTTCGGATGTGGTGAGACATTCGGACACTGTGCATACAAGCCGGTACAAATGTCTCACAATGCGTACAATGCGTACAATGCATGCAATGTCCGAAAGTGCGAAAGTGCGAAAGTGCGAAAGTGCGAAAGTGACCTGTATGACGCGTGCATTGGGCAGGTGCCTGTTGCGCCTGTTGTGCCTGTTGTGCCAAGAAGCTGCAGCGAGGGATGTGGTTCCCCTCGGACCCTGATCGTACACGACCTTGATGTTTTCCAAAGTCTCCTCCAAGACGAAGACGAAGTAGACGAAGTCAGAAATCGTTGGAATTTTTGTCATAATTTTGTCACCAAAAATGTTTGGTAAACCGTTGTTTCGTTCTTTCGTTTCGGTAAAGAAAGAAAGAAACAAGGCGCACATGTTGTGCGAGTACATGTGTCGAGTACATGTGTCGAGTTCGCCTTTCAAAACTGTGACGTTTCGATTTCTGTCCTCGGACAAGTCAGGCTCCTGAAAAAACGATCGGTGTCTGAGCAGAGGGGGGAAGTCTCTGGCACGCTCCAGTGACTTTAGTTCCCTTCATTTCCCTTCATTTCCCTTCTGCCCACAGAAACGGCAGCGAGAAGATGTGAGCAGTCCCCAGGAGATTTACTATGATTTACAGTTAGACTCTAGTTCTCAGAGTGACTCTAGTTCCCTTCATTTCCCTTCTGTGTACAGAAACGGCAGCGAGAAGATGTGAGCAGTCCCCAGGAGATTTACTGTCAAGGTTTGTCAAGAGATAGCCAAAGAAGTTCAAAGAAGTTCAAAGAAGGAAGAAACTCATAGAAACTCCACAAAATCAGGTGCTGGGCGTCTTGCATCGTCTTGCATCGTGTTCATCGTGTTGCATGTTATGATTTCGTTCAGTTTTGGCTCCGAATATTCGACCCACGCCTGGTACATTGGCTCAGGTGCCTCCTGACGGCACTGTCCAGTGAGTCCAGTGATCAAATCAGTGATCAAATCATCAGAATCACTGAATGTTATATTCTGAATTGTAGAATGTTGTAGAATTATGTAGAGTTGTAGTGAATCACTGAAAACATAATGTAACACATCTACAACTCTTAATTCTACAACATTCTGCAACTCTACGACACATGAATCCAACAAAAGCAAATTGATGCCGCCAAAGATGACCAAAGAATCCTGCCTTCACATTTTCGTCTCACTTTACGATGATAGTTACTGAATCAGTGCTGCATCATGTCTGAATCAATGATAGTTACTGAATCAATAATGAATTCCATCATGCTTTTGTTGGGTTTCTGGTTCTCTTCGGTGATCACGACCCCATCTCGCCTGTTCTTCTCGCCGAACGCCGCTGACAAAGTCACTGGCAAACGGCCGAATTGGCAGAGAGCCCTGCACAGTGCGTGCAGGCACCTTTTAAATCTTTCTACATGAACTATACCTAGATATACCTAGATATACCTAGATATACCTAGATATACCTAGATAAACCTAGATAAACCGAAGGAACCTAGACTAGCAAAATATGCCTCGTTGGATATTGCATGTGCCTCACATATCACGGTGTCCAAAACTCGAGGTTCACCCGTGGAGAACCGTCTTTATGACTGGATAGGCAGACAGAGCAAGGGAAACACGTTTGAAAAACAGATGGAAAAAAATCGGAAGAAATTTGAAGAAATTTGAGAAATGGGGAGAAAAGGCTTTTTTCAAAGGTCAGAAAAAGGTTTTGAAAAGGGTGGAAAACATGAAAAAAGGGAGAGACGTAGGGGAAAAGGAGGCGATTGTCCGATTTGTTCATGAACACAGAGCAGATCTCGTCCTGGTCAGCATAGCGTTCGAAGATGGCTTCAACATCCTGGCCAAGTTTCCAAGTTCCAGGTTGACCTCAAATATCCAGTTTTTATTTGGTCAAAAATCTATACAACTTATAGAAAAAGTTGTAAATGCACATGTGCAAATCAGACCAAATCAGGTATAAAAATGCAAAAGCTTAAGGTATGAGTAGGTTCATATGTGACCGCCGCCTCCGATAAATCAATGCATAAATTACATGTTTCATGTCTATCAGTCTATCACGTTTGTTACACTTTATCAATCTTTGTCATGTGTCTCCTCTATATCACGCTCCCGTGAGTATCCCCTGCGTTCAAAACTTTCTGCATTTCCTTTCAGCATTCGTTTCTGATTCAAGCAGCTGTCATCTCGTGTCATCTCGTGTCATCTCATGTCATCGCGATGTCCTTCTCACTCACCCCAGAAGTGTACGGAAGCAGAGCACGGCTGAACTTTGGAAAATCCAGCCAGCCGCAGCTTGAGAGGTCTTGGTACCTTTCAAGTGTAATGGAATCCTATCAAATTAAAGAAGAAATATATAACAAATGTTTCAAGATGTTTCAAGATGTATCAAATTGTCAAGAGGCGGAGATTAGCTTGGAAGCAAAACCAGAGTTTGTACTTTAAGTAAAATCTGTGTCACTTAAGTCAGTTTGAGTTATGTCAGATCTACAAACCTAAAACCTACTTGCAAACCTACTCGCAAACACTTCTACTCTTCACAAAGTGTTCTGCTCCTCCGTTGCTCCAAGCCTCAAAGCCTTGACCAAGAAGGTCTCCTCGTGTGTGCCGAGCACCGACAACTTGGGAATTTGTTTGTTTCGTTTGTCAAGTTGGGAGTTTGGGTCGTCACTTCAGTGATACTTCAAATTACTACTGGTTACTTGGGAGCTCTTGAAGTAATTTTGAAGCAATATTGAAGCAATCTTGAAGTAATCTTGACGTTGTCTTGAGGCAGTTTTGAAGTAAGCTTGATGTAAGCTTAAAGTAAGTTTGAAGTGGTCTTGCAGTAGTCCTGAAGTAGTTTTGAAGTAATCTTGAAGCAATATTGAAGTAATCTTAAAGAAAGCTTAAAGTAAGCTTCAAGTAAGTTTGAAGTGGTATTAAATTTGAAGTGGTATTAAAGTAGTCCTGAAGTAGTCTTGAAGTAATCTTGAAGCAATATTGAAGTAATGTTGAAGTAATGTTGAAGTAAGCTTGAAGTAAAATTGAAGCAATATTGAAGCAATATTAAAGTAATCTTACAGAATCTTGAAGTAAGCTTGAAGTAATCGTGAAGTAATTTTGAAGTCAGCTTGAAGTGAATTAAAGTATATAAGCTTGAAGTACGTTTGATGTAGTCTTGCAGTAGCCCTGAAGTAGTCTTGCAGTAGTCCTGAAGTAGTCTTAAGTAGTTTTGAAGCAGTCTTGAAGCGATCTTGAAGTAAGCGTGAAGTAAGCTTGGAGTAATCTTGAAGTAGTCCTGAAGAAGTCTTGACTTAATCTCGAAGTAAGCTTGAAGGAATCTTGCAGTAATCTTGAAGTAAGCTTGAAGTAAGCTTGAAGTAAGCGTAAAGTAAGCTTGCAGTAAGTTTGAAGTGGTCTTGCAGTAGCCCTGAAGTAGTCTTGAAGTAATCTTGAAGCAATACTGAAGTAATCTTGAAGTAATCTTTAAGTAAGCTTGAAGTAAGCTTGAAGAAAGCTTGAAGTAATCTTAAAGTAGTCTTGCCGTAGTCCTGAAGTAGTCTTCAAGTAGTCTTGAAGCAGTTTTGAAGCAATATTAAAGTAATCTTGAAGTAAGCTTGAGTTAAGCTTGAAGTAAGCTTGCAGTAACCTTGAAATAAGCGCGAAGTAAGCTTGAAGTAAGATTGAAATCTTGAAGTAGTCTCGAAGTAGTCTTGAAGTAGTCTTGCAGTAGTCTTGCAGTAGTCTTGAAGTAGTCTTGAAGTAGTATTGAAGTAGTCTTGAAGTAAGCTTGAAGTAAGCTTAAAGTAAGCTTGCGGTAAGCTTGAAGTAAGCTTGAAGTAGTCTTGAAGTAGTCTTGAAGTAAGCTTGAAGTAATCTTGAAGTAAGCTTCAAGTAAGCTTGAAGTAGTCTTGAAGTAATCTTGAAGTAAGCTTGAAGTAATATTGAAGTAATTTTTAAGTAATCTTGAAGTAGTCTTGAAGTAATTTCGAAGTAAGCTTGAAGTAGGCTTTTCTTCTTTGGCCACCGGGCCCCAGAGAGTACGAATTCCCAATTCCCCAAGTAAACTTTGAAACAAAGTCTTGAAACTTTTTCTGTGAAGAATCTGAGCAAAAAAAAAAAGGCCACGAGAACCTCTCGCTTGCGGGTCCTCGGTGGTTCTGCTGTGCGCTCGCTCCTGAATCTTCGCCAGGATAGCCTTCAGCGTTTTGGGCTCTTCCGGTCTGTTCAGATTTCAAAAGTACGCAGAGAAATGCATAGAATATGATTTAATAAATTTAACAAATATTCAATATATTCTAATATGCATAGAAGATATGATATATAGAAGATATGTTACAAAAGTATGACAAAGTGTGCTATTAATATACTGCACATGCTACATAATGTCAATGTAACATTGTTGCATCGCATACAGTGTACAATGTATCTGTCAAGTGGAGCTTGTAGTGCAGCCTACTTGCTGTGACAATTGCCACGGCATGTGACTATCAACGATTTTTTAGCCCTGCCATTGCCCAAGTTGCCCAAGACGAAACTGCTCCTCCTCGATTTGATTCAGGTCTTTCCCCATGGCGCCTCCAAAATGTCTAAAGTGACAGTGAAAGCATTGGATGCCAAGCATTGGATGCCAAGCATTAGATGCCAGGATGCCAAGCATTGGTCAAAGCAGTCAATGGTCACAAGTGAATACAAGTGATACAAGTGAATACAAATGGTCAAAAATGTGATACAAATGGTCAAAATGGTGAAAATGTTGCCATCGTACCACCACGGGTAGCACCGGTAGCACCG
>Ga0126342_10017677_pt1 | contig 12311 bp, 9 predicted proteins | sample Cyp1metagenome_FD_92528 | JGI IMG/M metagenome (GOLD analysis project Ga0126342, IMG submission 92528) | Coral microbial communities from Lord Howe Island, Old Settlement Bay, Australia - Cyphastrea 1 metagenome | ecosystem: Host-associated > Invertebrates > Cnidaria > Coral ... | reverse complement strand
GCTGCCTTGCAGAATTGCTGAATTTAGTTGCGTGCCGCCTCATAACGAAGAGGAAAAAACAGTAGACCCAGATGAATTATCAACAACCAATACTAAACTTCTAAACAACTATTTTTGACAAATAGTCATATGTATACACCAGAAAATCTATTGAAAACATCTACAGTATTCTAGAGACAGATGGGTTATAAGCCAACTTGTAACATCTTATCCTCCGGGGGTACGGTTTATCATCCTTTTCCCTCTCGAAATAGCCATCAAATGGGCATGGCGTGCTGCATGATTCATGTGCCCTGCAGGAAAACACCACCATGAGTTGAGCTTTCTGGGCTGGATCTCCAGGTGTAAGAAATTGATCTGCTGATTTGGAGTTCAACGACTTTTGTTACCTCGGGTGCCTTGGTATCTAGAATCGCTGAATCGCAAAAAAAAATAATTACCACTTTGACCATGATTTGTATTGATTTGTACCTTCTGAAACAACCCTGGCCACTTAGGTTTCTTGAGGAAAAATTGCTACAGATGGATACAATCTCTCCTGCCAACCTCCTTAGCCTTTCGATATCCTGCTTGCGGCGATCAACACCAACCCCCCAATCATAGGATAATTCACCATGGTTGGGATAATTCACCATGGTTCCAAAAGGTTGTTCTGGACGTTGCAACAAGTTGCAACAATGGTCGTAACAGCCACGTCCAAAGGTGGCATAGCATGTGTGAAGCAGCCGCCTCTGCGACGTCCCCAGTTGAAAGCAACCTCACACTATATAGTTTATAAAGCACAGAGAACCCTGCACAAAGATGCAAACAAATACCTCTTGGACAGGAAAGAAGAGCGTGACGGCAGTGGAATCTGAACAAAGAGCATTCAGGGGTTCCACCAGAGTTGAAAGAGCAAGAGCAACTGGCAAGAATGGCTTGAGATCAACAATGTCAACGGCAAAAATTAGCGTAGGTATGGCCCCCTGGCTGGGACCCTCGTCTTCGGCTTGCCGGCTCCAAAAAGGAAGTGATGCCCCATCGGTTCATCTCTCATGACAGACTCCCTGGGATCACCTGCATCAGATGCGACGATGATGGTCCAATTCATCTAAGAATCTACCCTCTGGTAAACATACAAAAAGCTATTGGAAATGGCCATTTATAGTGAGTTTTCCCATTAAAAATGGTGATTTTCCATAGCTATGTTAAATTACCAGAGGGTAATTCATTGGTGGCATTCAAAGGCTTGGCACCTTCGCCCAGGGGACCCAGGGGACCACGGAAGCTACAAGCTAGCAGTTTTCATGGGAGCAAGTGCCAGGTTTCATAGAGGTTGCGACAGAACTTCTGTTCTGTCCCAGTGTGCATTGCCAGATTAAGTCTATCCGAGTCTCTCCGGGTTTCGGGAAAGCTGCAGTATGATGCAGGTGTTCTGTAGCTGCATTCCCCCCGAGATTATGGCAGGTGGTGGATTCCAGCCATGGACCAATGGACAGTTCATGTGCCCATAGGATTCCATGTGTCTTTATCTCGGATATCTCGCGATGACATTGATGATGTCTCTTCACAACTATCTGATGATGATCACACTGTTAAGGATCATGAAAATTAATGCCTGATGAGGCCGTCTCATCAGAAAACATCTGATAAAAAACCTCTGACGATGCATCATAAATGATGACATAGTTTTTGGAAGCTGACCTGAAGCCTACTCCCAATAGCTGACCAATAGCAAGAACAAGTAGGCCAATAAAAACACAATCAGCAAGGGAATTTCAGAGGGAATTAAAAGAAAATGTGGATGGTTAAGATGTCTGACGGAAAAAACACGTTCCAAACATGTTCCCTCCGTGAGCTCATAGATGGAACGTCCACATCGCATGCATGTTCAGGCTCTGGTTGAGGTGGTGGCCAAGTGTGTGCAACATGGCTTTCGAATAATGACTCTCCTTTATTAAGGAGTCGCGCAATGCCTCGCTTTGCCCGGCCCCCAAAGTATTAAGTATCCCCGATCTGAGCTACCCCACAGTTTCGGAATCATCCGCCTTCGAGATGCTTTAAGCATCGTGAAGATGAACAAATTGGCCAGTCGTCAGTCATTTTCTGATGATTTCAATATGTTTCGAATTTTGACCCGGTTCTTTTCACCAGAAAAAACTCTTCAAATATGATCAAAAGCCAAGACACAGCCGTCTCCGGCTGCTCTCTGAGACATGATCACATAACCGGAGTGGTTTTTCCACCATCCCAGTGATTTCCAGTTAAGTTGGATCCCAGGTGATGGCGAAGTCCTTCAGTTCAAAAGATACCCCAGAGGTGCCACCAAAACAGGCGGAAATCCGAACATCGAACTAAACTTACAAAGAAAAATCTGAGCATTCTTGCGGCCACATCCCCATCTTGGACCATCCAATAAACTTCAATCACAAAAACCGCGCTTGTTCGGTGAATACCCATGATTTTATATGCCCCTCATGACTTTCCATGTGGGCGTTTCCAAGATTTTGCTGGGGACACGAATTGCTCAATCATTGGGTTTTTTTCTGGGTTTTGGCCAATCAACCTCTTTGATCAAACCCAAAGTATCTCAGAAAACTATGATTTTTTGTTGGAAAATCAGTGACTACTTGTGACTATGACCGATCTTAGATTCCTTTCATGGTTTGATATGTCACAAACAAAAATACTTTGGCCATCGCTCGCTTTCCGAAAGGTCCTTTTTAGGATTGATCCCAACAATTCCCAACACCCCAATTTCCCAACCGTGGAAATAAAGTTTACCTCTACAATTGGTTGGATAAATCAACCCTGCTAGTTATCCAATTAGCCCCGAAAAAAATATCCAATGAGTTGTCGAAACCAAACACCATCATCTAGCAAGAATGTTCATTGTCCCAGTGACATTCCCAATGACTCCGCACCTTGAAGCGTTGTCTCCTGGGGGCATATCCACCACGCCTGGGTGTGATGAGGTGCATCTTCCTGTCCGATTTTGTAAAGCTAAACGTGAACAAAAAACCTGGCTTTCTTCCTCTCATGAAATGCCAGCAGGCTTTATGGATATTCCAGTAGTCTTGGATTGGCTCAAGAGAGCCCACCCATGTATGGCTGGCAAATTACATGACATCTGAACGCACCAACCACTAGTGGGTAATGTTTTTTTAAGCGGTTCCAACAACCAAATATGTCTTTGGGATACTGTAGTAGTTAACCATCAATAGGATTAAATAAGATGATTTGCCAATGATTAACAACATGTTACACATATCACATATCTGAGTATCAATGGGACTAAAAACAGCTGACCACCAATAGGTAGGATGATTCTCCAATGATTGACCAAATATCGTATATAGTGGCATAGTTGATCATTGGGATGATCATATCCCATCCATTAGTATATTTTTTCATACATTATATTAACCCAAAGGACTAACAAATTTCATCTCCCATCATGAAATTCAGTCAACCGGCATGGGATGATTTCCAAAAAAAACCTGATTCTTGTGGTGAGATCATCCCAGGTCTCCCCAGGTCTCCCCAGATTTCCCTAGGTCTCCCAGCGGCGAATGCGACTGCTCCGCACGCGCTGGGGATGGGGGATGACACACTTCGTGCGTCGCTCCACCCTGGGTCGGCCGCTTAAGTCATGGGCGATCCCCAGTCGTCACCGGTGTCAATACGAAGTCAGGGTCTAATGAATGGTCATTCATGACTTGGATGATTTGGGGGTACCCCCCATTGACTTAGGAAACCTCCATATATCTGCCGTGGTGAAAACAAACTATAGAACTGTCAGAAAACAAACTGTTCAGGTAGGTGAATTAAGTCATTTATGGCAATTTTACTGGGGGAGATGATGATTGACCAACGGCTTTTGGGGTTCTGATGAGAGTATGACTATCCCATACCCAGTTTTATGATGGGAGCCCGAAGCGATGCCATGCGAAACGGAGATTTTGGGGTCCCAAATGTTTGGTTTCAGTTGCTGGAAGCATACTACCAACAGTATTGGGGTGCTATCACGTGCTATCAATAGCAATGCAAGAATGGGGATAGGCAACGGCAACTGATTCTAATCATTAGAGTCTATGTCGCATTAGTTAGAATTGCGGGTTTGTTTGGAAATTGAAATAGAGTAGCCCAAAATCCGAATGGATGTCACCATGTTTCCTATGAAATTTGCAGTTTTGGCGTATACCCCGTTTCCGGAGAAACTGGTGTGGATAGCCCCAACATTTGGGTTGGGTGTACACAACCTGATCAGGTTGCCCAAAGAGACGCTGTTTCTCATATGCATGTTCAGCTGGTTTTGGCACAAATTCCTTGATCTTTGTTGCGTCTTTCCACTGCACACATCGTAAATGCCTTGGGACTTACGGAATGGAAGTCGACAAATGCCGTGTGTTTCGTTTGAACACCAAGTGTATAAGAGGTGAAGATTCAGGAGGTTTGTCTGTCTGAAAACAGGACACCCATGGACACCCCTAAATTCACAGGATAATGGAGATTTCCCCATTAAAATGGCCATTTGGAAGTTAAACTACACACGTTCAGACAAAACCCCCCAAAAAAAAAATTGGTTAGCTATGTCTCCCATGAAGTATCCTCAAAAACAGCATCCCAGTCAGCCACCATGTTCAGTACTTAAATCACCATCATAGTTTATTAATGTTTATTAAATCCTGTGTTTTTTAAGATTAAATCATCATACCATTAGTGCCATAAAAGGCGGTGGCGGAAGTTTCAAAGATAGGACACTATAGGAGAGGTGAGTTGTTGTGTTGCATGGATGGCAGAGCGAATCCACTGATGGACCGAAAGGTGGTCGAAGCTGTGTTTTTTGGAGTCCTTGCAGTGGTTGCAGAGGTCACCTCACCCACAACTGCTGGATGTAGTGTGGTGTAGCGCAGCTGTAATTGGAATTGTAGGGTAGTGGAGCTGTAGCTGTAGTGTAGTGTAATGTAGTGTAGTTAGTTGTACTTGTAGCTGTAGTTGTAGTTGTAGTGTAGCGTAGTGTAACTAGCGTAGCGTAGTATAGTGCAATGTAGTGTACTTGTAGTTGCAGCTGTAGTTGTAGTGTAGTGTAGTGCAAAATGGTGTAGTTGCAGTTGCAGTTGTAGTTGTGGTGTAGTGTAGTTAGTGGTGCAATTAGTGTAGTGTAGCGCAATGTAGTTGTAGTTGTAGCCGTCGCTGTAATAGTAGCAGTAGCGGTAGCAGCAGCAGCAGCAGCAGCAGCAGCAGCAGTAGTAGTAGTATTTGCAGTAGTAGTAGTAGTAGTAGCAGTAGCAGTAGCAGTAGCAGTAGTAGTTGTTGTTGTTGTCGTCGCAATAGAAGTGGTAGCAGTAGTGTTGTGTAGTTGTACTTGTCTATCTATTTTTTTTATCTATTTATCTGCCTATCTGCAAGCTTGAAAACGAAACTATGCTGCGAGACTTCCTCAATGTTTAAACTTGACAACATCAAAAACGCAGCAATTCTGCAAGACTTCCTCAATTTTTGAGCTCGACAACGTCAAAAAACGAAGCAATTCTGCGAGAATTCCTCAATTTTCTAAGTTGACAGCACCAAAAACGAAGCAATTTCTGCGAGACTTCCTTCAAAAATGGAAACTTGAGTGCAGAGCTGACGGCCTCGTAGCAATGCCTTTTGCGATTTTTCCACTCCATCTGTCTAAAGAACTGCGCTTGCCACGAAAAAGTGAGGCCAGGTCATACGAAATGCTGCACCTGTCACACAAGATCATCTTAGCAAACCTGAAGATCTGATGCTCCAAAATGCAAGCCCTCTCAGGAAATCAGCGCCCTGACCTCCTAACATCTCTGATGAACATGTCTCTTGTATTGCGCATGCCACGCGAAATGCATCTTGGCAGATCCTCTTCAAATGTCCAACGCCTGCTAATGTTTTTGAAACTGCTACAAAACCCGCACGTTTTTCTCACTTTTGGGAAGGTGTTGAACCCCTTGCGCCTGACACGCGAAACGACATCTGAACGTCCAAAAGTGGTCTAAGATGGTGCAAGCATGTGGTGCTCTTAACATGTTGGCTTCGAAATGTGCTCCGCGCCACAACACAACAGCGTGCACTTTTTCGACATCTCAACTTCCAAAAGTGCTCCGAAGCTGGTGTGCTTTGCACATTTTGACTTCGACATGTGCTTCGCACCACAACAGCGTGCAATTTTTCATCTCTCATCTGGCCAGATGGCTCCGCACCCGCCGCTTTAGCGAGCCTACTTTTCGAAAATCATTGGAAAAACACAGTGTTTCGATACTTTGCTACTTTTTCGCGCACCTGCATCTTCTGTCTTCTGCCTCTTTCTCTTCTCTGATCTTCTTTCTTCTTCTCTTCTCTTCTCTCTGCCTCGGCCCACCTCTGCTTTTTCATCTGTCAATGTTGTCGGAAGTTTGACTTCTAAACTTCCTTCGATCAAATCATTTGATCTCGTATTAGATCATATTAAATCATATAAAATCCCCATTTCTTGCTGAGAACTGCCCAAAAAGGTGGAAGGTTTCACCTTTGACCAAACCCCCAATTTGGCCGGGCGCCTGCACTTGTTGAGACTCTGAGCTTTCATAGCCATCCTGCAGTGGCGACCGAAACTAAATAAAGGGAACTATGGGGAAAATGATGGTGAAGCCGAGGATTTCTGGAAAATTCATGAAAATTCTAAGATTGTTGAAATTGTTGATGGGATTTTTAGAGGAATTCAAGTGAATTTATTGGAATGCTATGTTATTCTTTGGGAATAAAATTGGGAACTAAGGTGATGAATCAAGAATAATGATCCAATTTATGGAGGGAAAAAGTACTGGATCTTTGCGACCCGGCAAGGTTTCAAGGTCCCACGGTCCCACAAGGTGCAAAAAATTGGATATGCATAACCAACATCCAACGATACTTGAAAGGAAAAAACCATAAGAAACATATGGCTTTGATCTCCCATGAACAGGGATCCCCTCCAAATTTCACAGTCTCTATGGAACATCATCAATTTTTAGTAGGTCAATCATCTATGGTATTTGAATGGGCAATGTTTCATAGCTATGTCGGCCTCATGGAGGAGGCGGGCGCGAAGATCAGCATGTTGGAGGAAGACATGGAGGCCTCTCCAGTCACTGGCGCCATGGTTCTTTCAGGAAGAGATTCCCTACCAGATGGATGGTTGACTGCTTGGTGGCGAACTACCCACGGCGAGTTAAAGTGGGTTAGTTCACCCCAGTTATAAATGGGATTTTTGTAGGGTTAATCCACATCAATCACTGGGGTGAACTAACCCACTTTAACTCGCCGTGGCTAGTTCGCCAGCAAGTGGGATGTGTTGTTCCATTCACTGGAGATCATAGGAGAAGAATGTGCAAACTGCACCAACGCAAACTATATGTTATATCCATTATGATTGCCATTTTGCCCCAGCATTATATACCAATGATATATATGTATATATATTTATGTATGTGCACCCATGATGCTGTACACCAACCATTGTTGAGTTTTAAACCCCTATTCCTGGATGGTCTGGATATCAGGGTTTATATCCACATTGTGCACCCATTATATTTATGTACGTACCATTATAGCAATATCCAAAATATACACCGGGCTCGCTGCTTGGTTGAAAATCGCCATGTTGCCCCGGGTTATCACCCTGTTCTCCTGGCCATAACCTGAGGTATACCACCATAGCCTTTGGAAATATGCCGTTTTCCCATCTGATTATGCTAATTGGTTGATAGGTTTCCCTACCATGGCTTATCACCATCCCCCCCAAAAAAAATGCAGTATAATATAGCAAATGCCCAACAAATTACCCTCTGGTAAACTAACATAGCTATTGAACATAGCCATTTATAGTTGATTTACCCATTAAAAATGGTGGATCTTTCCATAGATATGGGTGCATCAACTATTTACCTGGCTATGTTCAATTTTTTTTCCATGTTTAACGGGTGAAAATCACCATTTATTAGTTATGTTAGTTTACCAGAGGGTAACCAATCAACCATCCCCAAGATTCCCCCAAGATAAATCGGCACCTCGCAGCGTCGCCAGTGCTTGCCGTAGGTTCACATCCTTCCGTAGCCATGGTGAAGCCTCAGGGGATTGGGTCGACTTGGGGTTGAAGAATGAAACAAAGGTATTGGGAAACTCTCTATATATATATATACATGTGATCATCAAATATTTGATTCAGATATTTGACATCCAATAATGTTCGAATTTCTATCTCCAACTAGCTCCCCTTTTTTATTCTGAAATATTGAAAACAGATACCAAACTAGCTCCGAACTTCTCCCATTAAAAAACCACTGGAATTTTTCAAACATCGATATGGGGTTCTCTGAAATGGTGGAAAATCCAGCCTCAATCTGCCTATGTTTTAAAAAAAAGGGGCCCAGGTGAGGCTTTCTCGTGCCGAAAAAACATCCAACCATAGGGAACAGTCAATGTGAACCATCAAATTTGATGGGCTTCCTGGCTTCCTCCCTTTTCAGACACGTCCAGGTTGCAAAAAACAATCGGAAATATGATCAAACATAGTGGCTTAACATGGCTTAACTCAGGGTAACCATCTCAAGTAAATCGTTTTACCGTTAGAAATAAAAGCATGACTCAAATTGGAGAATAGGATCATAATGGGGAATAGAGATGAGCTGGGTCAAATGATTAAAGGACAACATAGATACTGTCTAGAAAAAAACGCTAATCTGTGTCCTGTTGAAACCAACTCTGAGGCAGGTCAATCTATGATTCCTGAGTTCCAATGATTGCTTCCTCAACTGATCATAAACAAAGATTATATGGGTAGGGGGTCCGTTCACCTTTGGTGCCTAGCCAGACCCATTTTCAAATCGCAGCTGTATTTCTAAACATATTTTGGTAGCTTAAATGGACGATGTTCCATCAGAAATAGGAATGGCATAGGCAAACCATCTAGGAAAAAATCATCTATAAAATGGTTGTCTGAAAATACTTAAAACATGGTACCCCAAATTCCCACGGCTCATCATCAGTTTCCAACTAAACTTGCCATGAATTCGGGTCTGCCAATTTTTGCACACACACACAAATTGCTTAAAGTTCGTTAGGTAGATATATCATGATATACATATTATATATATACATACAATTATCTCATTATATCCCTATATCAAGCTTATATAATATGCCATTTCATGAAATCCACACGTGTCATGGATATCCCCTGAATTCCCAGGTTGTTCATTGCTGGGCCGGCGCACCGCCACGGCCTCTTCCATGCGGCTGCCAGCATTGCACTGCTCGCCCAGCGTGTACCACTGCTGGACCTCGTCAAGTCACCCTGGCACCCTGGGGCCCTTGGTTTGCGAAAAACGATGGTGAATGATTGTTAATGATGGTCAATGATTGTTAATAATGGTTAATGATTGTTAATGATGGTCAATGATTGTTAATAATGGTTAATGATTGTTAATGATAGTCAATGATTGTTAAAAATGGTTAATTATTGTTAATGATGGTCAATAATTGTTAATAATGGTTAATGATTGCTAATGATGGTTAATGATTGTTAATCATGGTCAATGATCGCTAATAATGGTTAATGATTGTTAATGATGGTTAATGATTGTTAGTGACGGTGAATGATGGTTAATGATGGTTAATGATGGTTAGTGATTGTTAATGATGGTTAATGATGGTGTATGATGGTGAATGATTGTTAATGATGGTTAATGATGATTAATGATTGTTAATGATGGTTAGTGATGGTTAATGATTGTTGATGATGGTTAATGATGGCTCATGAGTATTAACGATAGTTAATGATGGCTAATCAGTCTTAATGATGGTTAACGATGGTTAATGATTGTTAATGACTGTTAATGATGGTTAATGATTGTTAATAATGGTTAATGATTGTTAATGATGGTTAATCAGGGTTAATGGTTGTAATGATTGTTAATGATTATTAATGATGGTTAATGATGGTTAATGATTGTTAATGATGGTTAATGATTGTTAATGATGGTTAATGATGGTTAATGATGGTTAATGATGATTAATGATGGTTAATGATGGTAAATGGTTAATGATGGATAATGACGGTTAATGATGGTTGATGTGATGATTCTTAATGATGGTTAATGATTGTTAATGATTATTAATGATGGTTAATGATGGTTAATGATAGTTAATGATGGTTAATGATGGTTAACGATGATTAATGATGGTTAATGATTATCAATGATGCTTAATGATGGTTAATGATGGTTAATGATGGTTAGTGATTGTTAATTATGGTTAATGATGGTGTATGATGGTTAATGATGGTTAATGATGGTTAATGATGGTTAATGATGGTTAATGATGGTTAATGATGGTTAATGTTTGTTAATGATTGTTAATGGTGGTAAATGATGGTTAATGAGTGTTAGTGACGGTAAATGATGGTTAATGATTGTTAATGATGGTTAATGTTGGTTAATGATTGTTAATCAAGGTTAATGATGGTTTATGATGGTTCATGATTGTTTATGATGGTTAATGATTGTTGATGATGGTTAACAATGGTTAATGATTGTTAATGATGGTTAATGATTGTTGATGATGGTTAATGATGGCTCATGAGTGTTAATGATAGTTAATGATGGCTAATGAGTGTTAATGATGGTTAACGATGGTTAATGATTGTTAATGATGATTATTGTTTGTTAATGTGTGTTAATGCGTGTTGATGATGATTAATGATGGTTAATGATGGATAATGATGGCTCATGAGCGTTAATGATAGTTAATGATGGCTAATGAATGTTAATGATGGTTAACAATGGTTAATGAATGTTATTGGTTGTGAATGTTTGTTAATGCGTGTTAATGATGGTTAATAATGGTTAATGATGGTTAATGATTGTTAATAATGGTTAATGATGGTTAATGATGGTTAATGATTGTTAATGATGGTTAATGATGGCTCATGAGTATTAACGATAGTTAATGATTGTTAATGATGGTTAATGATTGTTGATGATGGTTAATAATGGCTCATGAGTATTACTGATAGTTACTGATGGCTAATGAGTGTTAATGATGGTTAACGATAGTTAATGATTGTTAATGATGGTTAATGATTGTTAATTATGGTTAGTGATGGTTTAATGATGCTTAATGGTGGTTCATGATGGTTATTGATGTTTTATGGGCCAATGGATGTCTTTTTACCCACATATGGTTAAACAGCTAAACTTGACAGGTAATAAGTCAGACGTATCTTCTATTGTTAAATCATTAGTTTGGATCTATTGATATCTTGTTCTTCTTTAATTAATGTGGCTTAAAAAATAATAAACTAGCCATATGGGAATGGTTTCTACATGTTTATACCACCTATGTATGGTGATTTGGGGGATGGTTTATTATTGTTTTAACCACATTATGTTAAATGACAAATGCCCTTGAAGGTATTGATGCTCTACAAATTCTGTAATCTTCTTCACTTTGGAGCCATTTTTTTGACTAATACCAGTACATTGTTCAATCTCCTTAGTACGGAGATACACAATTTCATCGTTATATAGATTGAACAAGATTGAACCAATAGCCCAAGTCTCAATTTGAATGCAACCTCTTATCTACAACCCACATCCATTATCTCAATTTGATGTTAAACATGGATTTTTCTTGGTGTTCCATGGTGTTCCCACCGGTTCCCCGGTCCTCCCCATGTTTTCAACGCCGGGCTCCCGAACGCAGTCCTCCACCGCCTCCGCGCAGTCCGAGACGCTCAGCTCCTAGCAAATCCGAGCGCAGGGAGGCCTTAAGAAAGGTCACCGGGGGGAGAAAACAGATGGTTTTTATCTGGTTTTATCTGGTTTTATATGGTTTTATCTGGTTTTATATGGCTTTATATGGTTTTATCTGGTTTTATATGGTTTTATATGGTTTTATCTGGTTTTATATGGTTTTATCTGGTTTTATATGGTTTTATTTGGTTTTATATGGCTTTATCTGGTTTTATTTGGTTTTATCTGGTTTTATATGGTTTTATCTGGTTTTATATGGCTTTATCTGGTTTTATATGGTTTTATCTGGTTTTATTTGGTTTTATCTGGTTTTATCTGGTTTTATCTGGTTTTATATGGCTTTATCTGGTTTTATATGGTTTTATCTGGTTTTATTTGGTTTTATCTGGTTTTATATGGTTTTATATGGTTTTATATGGCTTTATCTGGTTTTATATGGTTTTATCTGGTTTTATTTGGTTTTATCTGGTTTTATCTGGTTTTATCTGGTTTTATATGGTTTTATCTGGTTTTATATGGCTTTATCTGGTTTTATCTGGTTTT
>Ga0126342_10017676_pt1 | contig 12311 bp, 9 predicted proteins | sample Cyp1metagenome_FD_92528 | JGI IMG/M metagenome (GOLD analysis project Ga0126342, IMG submission 92528) | Coral microbial communities from Lord Howe Island, Old Settlement Bay, Australia - Cyphastrea 1 metagenome | ecosystem: Host-associated > Invertebrates > Cnidaria > Coral ... | reverse complement strand
GCCCCTTGAAAGGCGGACCGAGACATAACCGGCCCAAACTCTTGCACTTGCACCGCTCGCCCCCTAATACTTGCTACGCAAGGGGGAACTCAGGTAGCTCACCGCTACCTTTCGAGACATGCTACTGTTCTGGCACCAGTTCATATCATCAAAGAATAACAGGTAGCAACATGATTATATCAACATATACATATTACACACAGATAATTATATCCATAGATACATACATATTCTATAACATTCACATGCAGTAACTCAGTAGCAATATAAATTATTACTAGTCAATTACTAGTCAATTACTATTACAATATATAGATATATAATCAATTATATATGATGAAAATTGATATTAATAATATATATATACAGATATAGATATATTATATAATCATATATCAATATATATAGTATACACACGTATTTATCTACAATATCTACACTACAATCTCCACAAATCCCCAGCATGATGAGCCAACGCTCCGCAACTTTGCAGACAAGCCAGGTTTTACAGGAACTGATGCGATTCCTGGTATCACATTAGGTACGTCCAACAATATATTATATACATTGTGTATATATATATATTATATGTATATATATATGATGTACATTATATAGAATTGTATATATATATATATTATATGATATATGTATATATGTGAAATCTATACGATATATGTTATTATCAAAACATTGTATGATATATTTTTAATGTATATATATATATATCCGATATCTATACCGGCGAGGATTGTCACCAAGATGGTATTGTATATCGCCTAAAAAACATTTTGGGGAATAATCTATTACACGGTTATACAATCCCCAAAATGGTAAAATGATGATATGGTCTATTATATATTGCCCAACTGGTTTCCTCATCATCATGCAAACGGATGTTTAAATGGCGGGGCGGATTCATACAATGAGTACCCTAAAACCATGTGTTTTTTTCTTAAAAACATAGATTGTGTTGGGGTCCGCCATAAACTTGTTTCTCAATATTTATTATCATCACATACCAATATACAATCCCCCAAACCAACGTAGAGCCTGCCAGATAATAGGGGGCTGGAAGATTACTTTCCAGCAAAAAATGACATATACTAGTATTACTGAGGGTTCGTCGGATTTGCAATATCACATTTTCCAGTCATTATGTGAGAAATTTGGTACCAATTCTTCTTTATGAGAACTTTGGTAGCGATATATATATATATAAATCATTATCACTATAAATATTGTTTTTTCAGCATACCACTCATTTTTATGATACTTAAACATATACTTAAACGGTATTAATATCAATTTTATGATCCACAATCACAATTCATTATCATATCTACATCTATATGGAATACATATTTAATGTGGAATATAGTTTTTTCAACATACCACTCATAAACAATTCATAATGCCATCCATTGATTCTACATCTATTCCATTATGGCTGGTTAAATCCACCATTCCCGGGCCGCAAAGATCTCCGACGACGCCTGTGAGCATAGGCCCAGATCCAGAAGTTGCTTGAGCGATGCAATGACCTGATGATGAGGTGATCCATGGATCTATATCTATAGAAAACACAACACTACCAGTATATATATACATATGTTATATATATATATATGTATATGTTATATATGTTATATATGTTTGTATATATATATATAATTGGATATATGCACGATTTCGAAAAACAAAACATTATTTACCATGATTTACCTGAGACTCCCTGATATCAATGCCTCATTGATGGTTACTGACGACGTCAACATCACTCCCTGGTGAGGATCCCATCTGTTTGGTGGTTTATCGCCAATCTGTATCTGCGCAATGCTGGTATGCTGAATGATGGGCATAAAAAAAGTAAAACATTCCTCCATCTACAGCATAAGAAAGAACCATTTCCACCAACCCCCACGACCAACGCAAGAAAAAATGAAGCCACGAAGAAACGGCCTCGTCTGCACATGTTGACTGATGCATTCCACCAAGGAGGTGTGCCTTGGTAGCCACACTCCTGTGGCTTCACCGGCTGCCCGAATTTGGTTGTCGCGGAAAGGCTGAGATTGACAATGAACTCCCCAGTATGTTGATCTATATAAATATATATAAATATAGATAAATATATATATATATATATACATTAAATATATTTAAATCTAAATTCATAGCGGTTGGTAATATCTTTTATATCATTTGATATCTGAATGATAATGAAACCACCTGGTCTATGGAGGCAAAACTAAGCAAACATCAATAAAGATTACATTCGTACATGCATGTCAGATAAGTTGTTTGCAAATCAAAGACAATGGAAACAATGGAAACACATGAAAACAGAATGAACGCATTCTGCTCTCATTTTGCTGTGGCTCATAGCACCCCAATAGACCCCACTTCCACCAGCTTCGTGTCTCCGGATGCAGCCGTGCTGCGGTTGTGACCAGCAGTGACTCACACACCAGTTGGCGGGCTGGGCCTGGCGGCGAAATTTCCAGTGTTTCGGCGGTGATTTTTCCGGCCGTTTTCGCTGAACACCTGTGATGAAAATCCCCATTTTCTGTCGAGAACCTGGCGAATTTGGTTCGTTCAGATCCGAGGGTTTGCTGAAACTTCGATCACCTTTGGCAGAATCCCAATATTTTAAGTCTGTAAAATCAGACTAACCCCCCTAAAACTTGAAATGGCACACCAAACATAGGATCTGGATGGATCTGTGGATGGATCTGGAAGATTATTTCAAGTACTTGGGCATTAACTTATTCTTGGATATGTTTGGGTTCCATCTCAAATTTAGAGGTTTCAAAAAGAATGGGTGCGTCTAGAAATGATGTATACCTCTAATTATAGGCATTTATTCTCAAAAAATAGGGACAATTATACGATATGTCATATTAGAGGTACCATATTTAGGGATAATGCTTGGGACAAAAAACAATCATAGGGACAATGATAGGGAATCCCATATTATTCCCAATATTATTCCCCAATAATAATTTATACTATAATATTTCCCTATCATTGTCCCAATAATAATAATAGGGAAAATCATGGATTTAGAGGTTGGTTTATAAGTCCAATAACTAGGGTTTATGGGGGTTATACCTATAGTTAATGGGGATTATAAACCAACTTATAACTGGGGGGCACCATCCTGTAGGGAAAATAATGGATTTAGAGGTACCATATTTCAACCCCTTGCCGCCCCATTTTGCACGGCCTGCTCGGCCATAAGTTCGATAAAGGAGCTTCGATATGCCTGAGGCGGAGAGCATGTGACACCAGATATTTTATTAATGGGAGATAATTAATGGTATATATATATATACATATAATCCTATAATCATCTATATAATAATAACAATAATAAATAATAATAATAATCATAATATATATATATATATATATACGTAATGATACATAATATAAATGAAATATAGTGGGAATGTCATAGAACTATCTCATGTCACTCGATATCATGACTATCTCATGGTTTTTCTCCCGGATCTAAAGGGATGGTGTTTACACCAGCAGATACCAGATACCAAGGGTGATGAGAAAGAACATCTTTGGAAGGAACATATCTTGATCATATGATACTGTATCATATATATATATTTATATATACCCTCTGGTTATGACTAACAGTTTGCCATGGTTTTTCGATGGCCCTAATCGAAATAGATGGTTTACCGAACTTAAAAATGGAGATTTTCCATGGCTATGTCAAATAACCAGATGGTATGATTTGAGATGAATTCTGCATCTCACACCATGATTCTCGGTCTCAATTGAAATGTGCAGGCCAGAAATGCCAAGGAATATCATCAACATGTGTTTGTCTGCAAATATGATACCTCTAAATAATAAGTTTCCCTATTAAAAGTACCATCGGGGGTATACATCATTTTTCAGACAGGCCCACATGTCATTGGAATCACTTCGCGGAAATCTGCTGCCGCTGGTGCCTCCGTTGCCGGCCAAATCAGCCAACTGTCGATGTGATACAGATTCAACACCTACGAGTCGCAGGTCAGTTCGAAGTCCGTGTGTAAAGGATATGTAGTCCAAGTACCCGATGGGCAACAAATATCAAAAAATGGTAAACGTGCAAAAATTGACAAGCCCTTAGGGTAACATACTAATTAATTTCTATGGATACTTGGAGGGTCTAGGTACACAAAACTGCTGCGAATCTTGGCTGCGTGTGCAGTCTCAAGTCTCAAGCAACAAAACTGCGTCGCCCTTCAACAGTACCCTCTGGTAAACTAACATAGCTATGGAAAATCACCATTTTTCATGGGAAAATCCACTATAAATGGTCATTTTCAATAGCTATTTTGACATAACCAGAGGGTATCAACAGTTGGTATCCGGTCATACCCTCCGCAAATCCGCAACTACTTCCCTCTGTGGCTGGTGTTCAGAATGGGTCTGTGTTTTTTTTTGGGATGGTCCAAGATGGTGCCCCACAGGTACAGTATAAGTATGTATAAGTTGGTTTAAAATTCCCATTAAGTATATTTATGTATGTAAATATATATATATATATAACTATATGTATATAATTATAATAAATATATATATATATATACGTATATATATATAGATTCTACTCTAAACCCTTTTGAAGCATCTTGGCAAACTATGGGGCACCCCGGCACAAAATCCTGGCGTACCTCCATGCTTAGCGGTGGGCCCCCTGCACTCGGGTTGGCCACCTGCAGCGTGACAACCATAACGAGTGAGTGACATCAGTGGTGGATGAGGGAAAACCCCGAGTCAACTTGTTTATGATCATTTGTCCTGTTAAGAGACAAACGCCATGTGGAGGGTATACCCCACTTCCAAACAGACCCATAGTTTTGAAGGTGGTTCTTATGTTCTTTGTCAAGTGATGGGGAGTTACCATCCAGTTTTGTGACAAACAAAGTGAAGAAAGCTGGGATGGTCCAGAATGGGCGTTGACTGATCATGATTCATCATGAATTGTTTGGTGGAGAATTCATGGGTGCAGAATCTGATTGGCACGAATCCAGGCCACAAGAATGAAGGCAAGTGCACCTGATTCAACATGTGGAACATGGGAAACCATTGGATCACCATTCACCAGTCCGTTCCCCCACTTTTGCTGCTGAATCCCTTAGTTTTGGTCTTTAAATACCCGTCTGTAGCCATTTTGGGTTGCTGATCTCGCCAAAAAACACAGTATTTTCACCCAGCTTTCCCAAACTGTTTCATCACTTTCCATCACTGACCTAGTTTGCTTCACCATATCATCGTTCCCCCAAGCTGATCTGGTGAGCTTTCAGGCTCGGGCCTCATCCTTGGGAAGCTCATACCAGTGATGACAAACCTCCGAACAATACCTTAGAAGTGGGCAAAACTTGAACCACAAAGTTCTTACAGTGGCGAAAGGGGCCTACTTAGGGAAGCCTTATTGAAACATCGTGGGGCCGTTCTGAGACCCCATGGAAACTGCTCACAACCTCTTGTTTTTGTTGTCCCTCAGGGTGCTTGGGAATTGCATGGGACTTTGGTGGGAGTTGCATGGGTCTTTGATGGGACTTGCGCAGGCCACAACTTTTGGCAGGCCCTCCCATTATTTTGCTGGAGAAAGTTCTCTTTAGGTTGCAACTTCCCATTTATAGGCATGGCATGGGGGTTTGCTGGGGATTTGCTGGGGGTTTTGGTGGGGCCTGGGGTGTTTCGATGGGAGTGGTATGGTTCACTTGCAGATTGTCAGTGAAAGCGACTGTTGTATATATACCCTCTGATTATTTAACAGTTTGCCATGGAAAATCACCATTTTTAATGGGACAACTCACTATAAATGGGCCATTTTCCATAGCTATGTTAAATAACCAGAGGGTAATTTTGCTGAAAATTCTGGATAGAAAAATCGTGGTGTTCCAGGCCGTCTCAAGTGGGTCTCAGTTGTGTTGATCATCCGAAGTTGGGCCGTCTCGCATTAAAGGTTCCTAGTATGCTTTCAGTAAAGAGCCATAAATGATTAGGAAAAACCATAAATGGATTGTATAAACCATAAAATATTTATATTCCCATAGTTTTCCTAGTATGATTTCAGTAACGAACTCCCAAACAATACCCTTGTGCCTCTATGAAAACTGGCCACTCCATTTTTCGCATTAAAAAAAAGCCTTCAATTCGCAAAAATGTCCCATTCATCAAACAAACCATGAGATAGCCTGGTCTTCACATCAAAATAGCTGTCAAGTTACCCTCTGGTTATGTCAAAATAGCTATTGAAAATGGCCATTTATAGTGGATTTTCCCATTAATCATGGTGATTTTCCATAGTTATGTTAAATTACCAGAGGGTAATGGATGTTTTTTTTCCCAAAATTCAAACAACTTCGTGGTCGTTGTTGGTTATGCTGTATCCCCAGCATATCTGAAAGTATATCTCCATTATATCACCATGATGGTTGTTTTCGAATCCCCTGTTAATATGTCCTAACCTTTCACTTACCTCCGGGACAGGTAAGTGCTTCAGTTACCCCATAGAGACAGGTTAACAACCAGAGTTTCTGGAACCAGGGATTGATTATATTTGATGTAGATATGTAGAGGGTCCCCTGCTGGAGGCTTCGTTCCTATACAGACTATCGCCATATGCGATGGGAATTATTGGAAAATCCACCGTGAAAGTAGATGATTTCCGAACAGGAAACAACCATAGATTGACATAGCTATGTTAGGGTTCTGGAGAATATCCACCAACTAAAGTGAAGCCTTTAGTCCTTTTGGCCACAAGAAGTGTTGGGTTTAGTTTTGCTGCCGTGCCGCTTCAGCACACGCCGAAGTTGTGTGACTGTGATAGACCTGCGCGCAGTGCAACTGAGGGGTGCTGGATGATCCAAGGAACAACATGCTGAAGGTATGGCCTGTCCTGGTGATGATGATGATGATGATGATGATGATGAATATGATTAATAATAGTTATTATCTTCATTATTATTATGATTATGATTATTACTATGATGATTATTATTATTATCACTATTATTATAATACTGTAATATATATATATATATTATGATGATGAGGAGGAGGAGGAGGAAGGGGAAGAGGAGAGGGAGGAGGATTCGGGAGCCGAGCTAACAAAAGCAAACACAGAAACGGATGATGCGGGGGTTCATAGAAAGGCAAACCGAGACAGAAATTCTGCCGGGCAGCTCCCTTTGCTAGACTGTGTCCTTGATGGGTGATTTCAGCATGTCTGATCCAACTCCTGAAAAATAATCATATCATTGAAGGATGTTTTTCTTTAAAACATGTTTGAAAGCCAACAAAAAAACACTACAGTCACTTTGCATCCCCTTTTACGTTCGGACTCAGTGCAATCAATGTTGATTCCAGCCTGTCTTCTATCTTTCGAATGTAGCCTTTGAAATGAAACCTCAGTCGCCATCGGATAGGGTTGGATCCATAGCCGCTCGAAAACTCCATGACCAAACGACCATGAAAATTGAGTCAGACTCCAGAGAATTCCAGATTGCATTCCTATGGTGGTTTAACCATCTTGAAAACTAATGGTGATTAATGGTGATTTAATGGTGATTAATGGTGATTATTGCTATCTATATCTGGTTGGTTGTTTAACCATCTTGAAAAATATGAGTTCGTCAATGGGAAGGATTATTTTCCATAAATATTATGGAAAATAAAACATGTTTGAAACCACCAAGCAGATTTAAATATGTCTCAGGATCCCCAGATTCCCTATCAGTAAGAATTTTCTCCTGGTGCTACATCTGAAAATGCTGGGGAAATTTGGGAAATGATGATGATTAATACCGGGACTGCAAGGACAATACTCAAACTATCCCAAAACATATTCAGTTAAGGTCAACATCTCCAAGATCAATCTCAAACAAATTGTTCACTTTCAGACACAGGTCAACAAAGTATTAACCTTTATAAATCCCACCAAATTGTTGGTTAAGATTAAACCACCATAAAAATCTTGCTTCATTCCCCAATAACCACTATATTCCCAATATGTATATATATATATATACACACACACCCATTATGAACATCTACAAACCATGGGGATGGGTCAAAACCCTGGTACCTAGTGAACCCCAAAATAGCTGGTAAATGGATGTTCATCCCACTAAAAATGTACCTATAGGTATTGACCCATACCCCCATTTGTAAACCCCGTGCTTGTTGAAGTTCAACCCACCATTCTATTTTACTCAACTCAGTCACTTCTTCGCGAGGTTGAAGAGATTTGCCGTGTCATACTCCTGGCAAAAAGAGTGTTTTCCTGAAAAAAAGGGTGAGGTCCAACACCAAACTGCAACTTTTTGGTGGAGAATTCACACTTAGTAAATGAGTTAGCTCACCTCAGTGATCAGTGGGATAAGTAGGGTTAATCCAGGATAATTCACTTCTAACTGGGGTGAAAAAACCCACTTAAGTGGGATGAGCCACCAAGTACCTTCTGGTGATGAAACATAGGAATGAAAAAATCACCCAGTTGTAGACTGTCATGTCCCCTCCATTTATCATAAGTTTCAGAGAAGTTTCCTTTGCATCGTTTGATGATCAAATGGTATTTATGTGTATATATGGCTATGGATCAATACCTATTAATACCATTTTTAGTGGGATGAACATCCATTTACCAGCTATTTTGATGTTCACCAGGGGTACAAGGTTTTGACACACTGCCATATAGGGAAAAGATGATCAACCAGTGAATTTCTTTTATATAATGTTTATCTTCAGAAATCCGGCCAGGGAACTGGTTGTTGGATGGATATACTCAAGGAATAGATTGGTGATGAAAAGTCAAGGAGATTGACGGTTTCGACCCGACACTAAAAAAAAATCGATACGGGAAGATCATTTCCCCAATGGTTGAACAATGTGGTTTAAAACAAAGAACATACAAGACTTATTCTGGTTGGTGGTATACCTACCCCTCTGAAAAATATGAGTTCGTCAAATGGGATTATTGTTCCCAACTGAATGGAAACAAAAAAAATGTTTGAAACCACCAAGCAGTATTAATACAATAGACGTTTCCAAGCTGACTTGTTCGTGTCCAGCCGGCTCCATCTGATGAATCCGGAGGATTTTTTCTGCCCTATTTCCAGCGACAAGTTGGATCAGGATTCATAGCATCGATTCCGGGAAATCCATTCAGTAACAAATATTGGGCCAGTAGATCTGCCATGTACAACATATATTGATGTCTCTTAAAAAAGAATGTGTCACTTGATGCCGATTTATTGGTGTACCTTAGTTATCTGGATTCATTTTTTTTAATTGGGATGGATCGTGCACTGCAAGACAACCCTGGCCTGGACTTTCCAAGAGCTGACCAAATAAGAGAAAAAACTGTGGGCTATGGAGTCACTGCAGTTTTTTTGACCGCATACTTCTGTCTATCAGCCAGGGTTGATCATGCTGGATCCATAGCCAGGTCATCAAGTATGGAAACTATAACCCATAGGATTCATGTATGCTATATATGGTAACATTTACCATCAATATACCCCAAATGTTAGCATATATACCATACATGGATCCTGTGGGTAATACCATATATCCCCGATTGAGCCTATAACACCAAACAACTACCCTCAAAGGTATCACGCCTGGCAATTGAAAATCATCTGGAAATTCAAATGGCCTTCATAGCTGGGAAAAAAATGGTGGATGTTCCAGCAAGCTATGTCTGATTACTGGAGGGTAAATCCCACTATATCATTATATTTCCATTATATTTATATATTTACGTATATCAATCCCCACTACATGCCCATTGTGGTTGGTTAATTCCTCAGTTGGAGATCATGATATTCCAATGATATTCCAAACCATATCTCCAACTATATCACACTAATATTCCATTATATCCCATTGTTTCACCATTTTTGTTGGCTAAATCTCCATATATTCCCATGATATTCCCACTGTTATCAACCTGGAGGGTCTTCCAAGTCAACATCCTTCATCCAAATAAAAACGGCGCAGCACTCTCCTCTCGTTTCGCAGCACCAAGGGCCTGCGAGCTGCGCAACTGGGCCTATTGAACCATACCCAAAACACCCAAAACTGGATTTTCACCCAATCAAAATGGAACTTTAATCCAGAAAACACAAAATTTGATTTGTTTTGGGACAGCAATCATCGAGATGTTTCACTCTCGGATATAGTGAAAAAAACACGTCCAGGAAGTCATTGTCGGGGGAAAAGGTCCATGATGTTCCTCGATTTGGTGCTGGAAATCAGTTGCCAGCCTTGGTGTTTTCTTTTCACAAGCTACATCAGCTACTTTTTTTGATAGGAACATCAGCCTGCAAAGTTCACAACTGATCCCCACTCGTTTTTTCAATGGATCGATTTTTAAACCATGTTTTACTGTTTTACCCTCTGGTAAACATACAGAAAACTATGGAAAATCACCATTTTTCATGGGAAAACTCACTATTTCTATGGCCATTTTCAATAGCGTTTTGTTAAATTACCAGAGGGTAACCATGTTTTTCCGTCGTGAAGTTTCCCATCGCCAAATCTGGGAATCGTCCGGTCCACGGCCTCTTTGAGGCGCCGTGCCGCGCTCGGCAAATTCAAGCCTTCGCAAAGCCCCGCCACCGCGGTGGCACGAAGTTTGTCCGAACCTGGGTTCGCTTGGCATGGGAAAAAATTGTCCAATCTGACTATTGACATATTTTGTATCTTTATTATTTGAAATTATATTATGTATGTATGTATGTATGTATCTATGTATCTATGTATCTATGTATCTATCTATCTATCTATCTATGTATCTATGTATCTATGTATCTATGTATCTATGTATCTATGTATGTATGTATGTATCTATCTATCTATGTATGTATGTTTGTATGTATATATATATATATATTAATATATATTTATATTTGTTATACGAAAGCTACTAAACATAAGTTAAGCCCTAATAGACCCTATAGTAGTTGTTATAAACAAACTTAGCTATCTTGGCGGTCCCGCATTGTAAGCGTAAGTAACCGGAGGCACTGCCTTAAGTAGATCTGATCAATGCTTACATGCTACACTGGTTTATTGTTTGCGTCCTTTTCAAACAACCTTGTGATTGGTTTATTGCGGTACACATAACATCAAATAAGCACACATTCTGTTTGGGAATATATACTCTGTACTCATATTGTATCATTTGTATTCATTTGTATTCAAGTGAGTTTTTCCGTAAGGCAAACCGGGCCACGGATCCAAAAACATCAAAAACCTTGCTGTTCACTTCGAAAATAGCTGCTACTACAGTATAGCTGGAATATGAATGTCAATGATGCCATTCAATTGGAACACCATAGGTGGCATAACCCAACCCCATTCGGAGCGAGTTTGCTTGGGTGGTTTCTTGATCGCCCGCGGAGCTACAGTCCATCCATTTGCTTGCATCAATGGGTTGGTGTCCGAGAACATTTACGGGAACCCCCTGTGCTTCATGAACAAAACATGGAAAAACAAAACAGGAAACCAAGAAACCAATCCAACAAAACACGTGTTTCCATCACTGGATTGTCAGGTGAAGATCTTCCCAATAGATCACCTCGAAAAAAACCAAAACCGCCCAGGGACGCACAACACGCGGGAGCTGTCTTGCCTGGGAAAATTCGAGGCCCTCAGGTTGCAGGGAACATTTTTTAGTTTTATTTATTTTGTTTAAGGTTTGGCTTGTCTCATAGGTATGAACCTGATATGAACATGACATGATTTTGATATGACATTATAGTCAGAGCATAGCATCGTGGCAAACCCAACAACAGATCGATCTTCAGTTTTCCACAACTCCAAACGGCAACCTTATGGTGGGGTTTAAGGCGTTAGATGATAAATCAGACAAGGTGGTGCCCAATAGTTTATTCGCCTTACATCTAATATTTCACTAGGGTTTATGGGTAGATATGATTAGATATATCTTTATATATATATAGTCATATAAGGTGGTTCACCCTTTGATAATCAAATGTTGCACTGGAAAATCCCCGAACAAAATGGAAGTTCTTATATGGTAATAGCTGGGTAATTGATGGAACTTAATGAATATGTTCCAGCAAGCCACGTTTGATGACACTGGAGGGTAAATCCCACTAAACCCCTATTATATCCCCATTATAATTCGATTGTATTCCCATGGTATATATATAATCCCTTCCTCCTAATACTAAACGTCCCCCTAATACTAAAAACAGGCATCCATCTCCAATTTCCGAAAATTTCAGTTTGGCCAATTTGACTTTTAATTGATCCCCTTT
>Ga0126342_10017675_pt1 | contig 12311 bp, 12 predicted proteins | sample Cyp1metagenome_FD_92528 | JGI IMG/M metagenome (GOLD analysis project Ga0126342, IMG submission 92528) | Coral microbial communities from Lord Howe Island, Old Settlement Bay, Australia - Cyphastrea 1 metagenome | ecosystem: Host-associated > Invertebrates > Cnidaria > Coral ... | reverse complement strand
GGATGTTAGCATTCCTGTGTGTTCGTTGGATGACTGACACCTTTACTGAGCAGACCAAAACAGACCGCTGTCCGTGGTATGCTTGTATGGATCCTGGGATGGTGGAACGAAGAGTGAATCAATATATGTATATAGATATTGTGTTTTCTCATTTTTGTTGGAAATTGCCATTGTATTTTGGGTCGAAGGTGGTGACCCCTTGTGCCAAGGAGAGCTTGAGGAAGGACCAGCTGTTGCCAGCCCTTCAACATGTGCGCGATGGGAGCAAATGGCCACCCCACCTGGGGAGCAAGGCAGTAAATGTGTGGAACTCTAAACTAGAAGACTAGGTGAGTGGCCATCTAGAAATTGCTCAGAACCAATGCTTCCGCACTTCCAAGCTCGACCACTTGGTCTTTTGGATTGTAAGTGCAGTTGGGAATGCGCCATGACATGGCAGGTCCCAATGCTTGAGTTGTGTGCGCCAACAGTCCAAAGAGGTATCAACTTTAACGAAGTCAAACAAAAGTCGTTGGGTTTGTCCAAAAATGGGGATACCCAAAAATGGCGTCTCCCATGACAGGTACTCTATGCAGGACGAACACGCATCAACCGAGAGCCACTGCTGCAGGGGGACCCAGGTGCTGCACCTGTAGACATCAAAAATCACTGGTGTGTGGATACTCCATTAAAACATTGGTACAGGTCAAAACTCGGTACCAGGCAACCACAAAATAGGGTAGATGAACATCCTTCATTTTGGACACTGCGGTATCAGCAACAAGATACGAAGGGGCAACCTCATATTTTTCTGGAAACAATAGGTCCAGCAACTTCTTCCGGAATTGGTGAAGTTCCCAACAACTGCATCCGCCTATGGGAGGTTCATGGAGATTCATAGAATCCCTGTGATCGGTTTTGGACGATGGGCCATTCGTGTGGCCGACATGGGGTCCAGCAAACATCTCTAAACATACGCTAAGTAGCGACTTCATCTAAGAAATCTAAGGGCTTTCGATATCTCATTTTGTTTTCAGGTTTCATCGGTTTCATGCGGAGCTTGGGATAGCCCACGCATTTCCTCGTGACGTCACCCTCCGCATTGCTGTTAGGTTGGAAGCCGTTGAGCGCTTGGGGGATCAGGCTGCCTAAGCCATCGCAGTTGTTTTGGAAGATTCGTTTAATGATTTCTTAGGAGTTCAAGATTCAGGACAATTTCTGACCTGTTTCTCTTTGAACGGAGCATGTCTCATCTTGATTCCTGTTGGGGATGACGGGATGACATCGAACTATCCGCAGATAGTTGAAGATCAGTTTCTATCATTTTCTCACATTCTGTTCATATCAGGGTTTTCGGCAGGGCCCATATCAGGTGGCGATGCATGTGAAGGACTTGTCGAATTTGCAGCTGATTTCAGCCTTGGATTTGCCGGGGATCCCAGGAGTTTGAGGAGAAATTCACCATGATCAAACATGGGGTTTAACTGTTGAACCAGCAAGAATAATGCAATTAAGCAACAAATATATAGAAATATGACCTTCGATGGCTTGATTTTATTTGGAAGATCGACAGGAAATGGTGACAGGAAATCGTCTGGTTTTTCCGTGTTTCGAATGTAATTTTTCCCTTCAACAAAATCCAGGGAATGTTCTGACATGAGAAAGAGGCTGTTACTTGGGAAATTTCACCGACCAAAATATTGGAATTGTTGGGAAAAGTGAAGGCTCCAATTTGCCATCATTTAAGTATTCAGACAAAGGAGGTTGCCCATCTATTCAATGCCAGGTATGGTGGACCAATGGTTGGACTGATGGTTGGACTGTCCCAGCTATAGAAACTGATGATGGTTAGTAAGTCCTCCATCTATAGGGTAACTCCCTTCAAATATCTTACAATTGAAGTCCTGTAAAATCATGGATTATTATCCGACCAATATTCCTTACCTGTTTGATTGTCCTGGATATGATATGACCAATAGTAGCAACTAAGCAACAGTATCAACCATTACCAGGTTAGCAGCTATGTCATGTTGGATCATACATAATTTCTGGTTGATCGTTTCACTTTTTTAATCCCAGCAAGTAGGTTGATGACCGCCCACTTTATATTTTCATGGTTGAAATCACTAGGATTGGACTGGATTATCGGTCACCATATGATATCATGATCGGTTACATTACAACATGTCTGTGGCTACATCAAGTTAGACAATGAATCACCAGAAAGAAACCCATCACTTCATCCCAGACTTGGTTTGGGGGAAAACCTCTAGGACATCCTTAAGATTCAGATGAATCACCAACATCGCAGACTTGGTTTAGGGGAAACACCACCCTGGTGGCCTCGAAGGTTTGCGGACCTGGGCCTGTGCGCAGCCCCAGGTAGTTGCTCAAAAGCACGCTTGGAGGATCGTTGGGGGAAAAACACAAGAAATTCGGAAATTCCAGGTTTTTCCTATCAACTAACTAACTAACTAATTAAATAAATAAATCAACAAACAGATAATATATTTGTTTTGGAAAGTTTCTGGTGCAGTAATCCAAAGAACAACCTGGCTGAAAATGGAAAAGAACCTCAAAAGAACTCCCCAAAGTCAAGACTTTGGAGCACCGCATGTCATAGGATTTCAGAAGCCTCAAGGACCCTGGTTTCTGCAAAACATGTTCGCGAATGCATCTTTAAGAGGGTGAGCAATGGATGTTAAGGGGTTAACAACAGCAATTAGCGAGAAACTCTCAGAAATTCTTATTCAGAGCCGTGTGGGGACGCTCATTTTCCACTCGCAAACGCACTTCATGGCCTTAATTGGGTTGCGGAGTATGCAATACCTCCATGTCTTTCTAGAAACCCAGCCACAGAGAGCAGATGAAGGCGAAAAACAATGTGATTTAGGTCTTCCAAACGAGTCACCTTACGGATTGCCGTGGCTAGGCCCTACCATTTGCTGTTTGAGTCAGTCTTAGTCGAGTTGCTTGAGCGGAGACAAGCGCTGAGCTGGCAGCAGGCCCTACGGCTGGTGATGTGGGGATGAAACATCGAAAATGGACGAGTGACTCATTCATCAAAAAGTGCAGTCAGACACAATTAGAAACATATTAGAAACAATTCTTGGGTTGTTGTGTGAATTATTGTTGCTATCCGTTCCAGCTTAGGCACCCGTCGAGCTTGGGAGCACTCGGTCTAGACTTCGAATTTCATTTCTCAATGATTTTCAATGATTTTCCCAATGAATGCAAGGGCGCCTTGAAAAACATCTCCAGGGTTTTAGACATCACTTTGCACATCAAAGCATCCTTCACCGTGAGATCCGTGAGGCGATGCTCTTGCTGGAAGCCTTTGCTGCTTGGGACTTAGATCCGAAAAAGTGAACAGCGCGTAGATCACTTAGGGATGCTGATTCTCGAGGCAGCTGACAGTTGGAGAATCCCCAGTGGTCCAACCAGACTGGGGAGATGTCGCAGGTGGTCCGCATTCGCATCCCAGAGCTGGCGCGGATCTACCAGCGCCAGCGGCGGCAGCAGGACCTGGCACGGAAAACGTTGGATTTTCCGCTGAAAAACGTCGGATTTTCCCGTGGAAAACAGGGATTTTCCACTGCAGGGAAAAAAAATGCTGAAGGGGTCCTTGGCATATTCCCAAACCAGAAGAAAAAAAATGATCGCAGCCATTGTGGTATGGTGGCCCCACCAAGCAACTTAGTGGGTCGGGGTGTGACCATAGATTACTTCTCTGCAATAAAATGAGAGCATTTCTGGGGGCTTATGATGATTAAACTTTATTTTACAGTGTACCCAGATGTGGGTTTGTCTGAAAATGGGTACCCCTATATAAATCCGCTGTTCAATCACAATTATATATCATTTTTAGACTTGCTATAAAATATGGCTACAAATCCCATTTTCAGACACACCCCGACACCCATGTATTTTCTGTACCGGACAACTATGACAACCTGCGTCGCGACAACGATCGACAGGAGCTGGCTCGGCTGCTCACTATGGGAATGGTGCGGTTTCTTTCGTCGGCGACGCGATTGGGACTTGTCGACGAGGCGAAGTGCTGCAGTCATGGATTTTGAATGGAAATATCATGAAATTGATGAACCTCGATGAATTTTGCAGACATATCATTATAGGAAAGAAAATTTGCAGAGTTTTTTTTTGCGGTGATCCCAATGGTGATGATTAGAATACAGTGTAGAGTGTAGAGGTTGGATAGGGGATGGCAAGTGTCCTATTCCCAATTGCGGATTTTGAACATCATCTAGGTGGAGCGTAGCCACGGATTTTTCTAGTGACTATTCTAGTGCTAGGTGGGACGTTTTGTGAGCGCATGCAGCAGGCACACATCATCCAAGTCAGTTCTATTTCATTCTCTTTCCCTGTTCAGATGTGGAAGGATCAAATGATGGAAGACGACGAATTTCTTCGCTTCTTTCATCGCCATGAAATTTCCGAACGCCTTAGGGCCTGACGAACCATTCGCAGCTCCATTCAGAGTCTCTCCTAAAACCGAGACTAATTCAATCAGATCTAGGAAGAATAGAATCACCACATGATGATTGGTTATAGTATGTTATAGTTATATAGTTATGGTGCTCATAGTTATCCCTTATTGTTCTATTCCCTTCCGATGAATACAACAGGCCGGCACAGATGTCCGGGAGATGATTTGCAGGTTGGTGCGACAAGGGGTGTGGTGGGTACCATGGGATTTAAGCCCAAGAAGTTGGGAACCCCTACAACGATGTTTTTTTTTCACCATTGATCGGTGGAACTGCACCCCCATTGATCGATGGGTAGGAAAGGTTCACCCTTCTGCGGCCAGGTAGTGGTACACTACAACTACCCGTCAACTGGAATTAAGCCAGTATTAAGTGGGACCTTGACCAAGGGTAGAACTCCATCTTCGAAACTTATGAACATCAAAGTGGGACGTGAGCAGGCTCAGAAAACTTCACAAGTGGGACGTGAGCAGGCTCAGAAAACTTCACATTTGTCAGAATATATATATATATAAAATCTACCGTAGATGAAACTTCGCAGGAGGTTTCCATTAGGGGTAGCCCATGATATCTTCCATTTACCGATGGGATTTTCCAAAGCCCAGCCGGATCAAACCAGGATCCTGGCCGAAACTTCACCTCACCGACCTTTGCCGGCGGATGATGTGGTGCGAAGCACCAAGACCGGTTTTGGAAGAAATATATGGCGGTGGGTAAGAACTCAAAGATGCACCAATGTGTCTCAAACAAGTGGGGTAGGTGAACACCCTGAAGCATCCCAACTTGATAATTCTGTGGATTTTTGCGATGTTCAGTGGGGTACCAGGCTTGCCAGCATCGCTCAAGTGCCGATTCTGATGGTCTTTTGTGCCTGGATGGTGTGGTGATGCATCCCTATATTGTGCCATGGTTAAGAGTTGGTATACCCAGTCCTTGGAGTGGTCATCAATTCATGAAATATTAATAGGGATTGATAAACCCATGACAAGGGATTCCTATACATCCTAGAAAACCTAGCCACCAGCAAGGTGTCTATCATCGCAAGCCTCCTGGCCTCTGGCATCGTCGGTGGCTCCCAGATCTGACTAGCTGAGGTCGGCTGTCAGTTCGCATGTCACGAATCGCCATGGATTTCCATGGATTTTTCTCTTCATGACCCTAAAAATGGCTGTCAATGATTTCAATGGAGAATCAATGGATTTTACATGGATTTCAATGGGATTTTCAGGACCCTATCAAGTGGTTGTACCAAATAGTACCATATCAAGCCACAGAAATTGGGGGCACATAGCCCATGGTCCTTGGGCGAAACATGGCGGCCATTGAGGTGTTGCCCGATATGCAGCTGAGACACATCTTGAGCTGGATCGCTGGCAGCTCAGTTTGAGTGGGGACCCAGCATTAATGAATTAAACATCGCCAGGATAGAACAGGGTACAGTTCATGTAGAGGTGTCAATATACATGGAAGTTGTATAAAGTGGTGAACTTCCTCGTTCTTTTTTACTATCTATTTGGTATGGTCCCATATGTGTGACTAGCATATCTGCAGACAAGCTTAAAAAACACACACTGATTGGCAAGAGTACCCCTGCTCGGTCCCTGCATTGTCAAATTCTCCTCAAGTTTTTGTTGGTTGTGCCAATTCTTGCACCGTTATGAGCGTTTTTTTGGAGGCAATGGCTGTTATAGAAAATGTTTGCATTAGGCCGAAAGGTACGGACCTTTGAGCGCGTGTGAAAGTGAAAAACATGGCACATTTTTTTGTCCCTATACATGCTTAAAAACATCAAATATCTAGAACATTGGTCATGATTCATTGGTTTTCCACATTTCTTGACCCCCAAAAAAATATCCCAAACAAGTCACCGCGCCCATGGACACCCTATGGGTGTGACAAACTCAAGGCCGACCTCCGCCCTGGGCAGCTGGCAGAGAGGGATTTGGCCACCTTGACGCTCGACCCAGTGGTACCAACTGACCCACTTGAAATAGGTCATGTTCAGTAAAAACCATAGCTGCAGTGATCAGTCAGGACTGTAGTCCAATTCTTTGGGTCCAAGATCTTTTTTTTGTGAGTCATAGCCATGAAGCCTGGGATCTTAATTTTTTTTTTCAACAAGACCTGCGCCCCAAACTCAGGAGACAGTACAGTTTCTTCCTCTTGGCCCAGGCTCCAAGACGCCAGACTCAAGTCCAAAAATAGGGCATATCCCACCAAAAAAAAACACTTTTAATGGGGGACAGTGATGATAAACCCATGGGGTTTGGCGGGTTTTCCCAGTTTTTTTTTCAGGCAAAGTATCATATCTGCCTAGTGATCAAGCAGGTGGAGGGAAGTGCTCGCTTCACCCTGTCCAGATCTCAGCATGGGGGGAATCGTTGCCAAAAGTGCAGAACTTTCTAGGTTCATGAACTACTATAATTTATCCATGTGTATACGGATCTGTCTGAAAATGGTGCATAGCCCCCACATGCTATTTTTCATAGGGCAAACTATGATGACATGATTAGCCGATTTAGAGGTACCCTATTTTCGGACAAATCCATATGGCCCAGATGAAGTTCAACATGCACCTCTTAGGCAGCGGATGCCCGTGGAGATGCAAACGCAGATCTCTGAGCTGTTGTGTTCGGGGTCCCAGATTTGTTGTGCCACTTCTCATGAGCAGGGTTGCACATGGGTTTCCATGAATTTTTAGGGGGAAGTCCCTCAAGCCAATGGTTAATCAGCATTTTCTCGATGAGAATTGCAATTTTAATTTTCCGACACACTCAAAATAGATCAAAATAGGCCCTAAATAGGGTATATCGGGCCAGTCATGGCGCCATGGATGGGGATATTGATGGCGCTCTTATTAGATAGGGATCAATCTATCAATAGACAAGGCAATAGACAAGGTCCTCCAACAAAACCTGGTTTGGTGGTTGATCTATTCATTTTGTATCATTTTGTGCTCCCCAAAAAAGCCGGGGGGCTAAATTGGATGCCTGACATTGTACCCCATGAAGTGGATGCTCTCATGGATAAAGCTTGGTGAATTGTAAGTCAGCGGGTGGATTTTGTGCCATACATGGGGAACATCGACATGTTTTTTTTTTTTAGGGCATCTAGGGTCAGCCAATGTTGGCCATCATAGTTGGGCAGTTGGGCATCAATGTTCTCTGTCCGGATGGTTCGAATGATTGCCCCTACCAAAATGTAGTTACGAACGTATCTGCTTTCATTCAGAGCATGACATCTTTGTTGGTGATCTCTTTCTGTTGACAAAGTATCAATTTCTCACTGCACAAGTACCCCATATGAGTATGACAGTATGACCAAAGGACGTGGATATCAATAGCGTTGGATCTTTTTTTGTGTTTCCAGGTTTTGGAAGCTTCTCTTTCAGTGCCGTTTGCATACCCAGTTTTGCAAGCAGTAAGCAGTATTCTCATTTTTTTTGTCGGGTTAGCTTCGGTAAAGTTTCCTATTTTTTCTTGGTGAAGCCACGTATCTTTTGTTGGTCAAATCTTTTTGCATCGGTGAAACCCACAATTTGTTGTCTATACCCCAAATGCTGGTTTGACCAGGGTTTAACCCTAATTTTTGCTAGCTTAAATCTTCTTTCTGCTGGTGTAACTTTCATTCTTCCCGGTTTCACCACCAATTTTGTTGGTTTTAACCCTCAGGTCACAAGGCGCCGGCGTGGAGCAGGCCGGTGACTCAGCCCACACGGCTCCTCCGAGCAGAGGTGCGGGGCTTCGGAAGGGTTTTTTCTCAACAAAAAGGTGTCCAAGAGGACCATCTCAAAGAGCAATTTTGTTGCATTTTTCAGACCCGATTTTGTTGGGTTCCACTGTTCCAGATAAAGTTTATGGAGGTGTAGATAGTCATATGATGTCATATGAGTCATAGGCTATTAGTTCTATAATATTGTACCTCATTAATCCTCATCATACATTTTTCATTAGCTTCAAAGAGGCCTAGCTCTTGTAGCTGCGTGCAGGTGTCGGAACTGCTCTTGGCGGAGGATCCTATGGTAGCTAGGCAGCGTTTGGGTTTGCCATAGTTTCCATTCCTACTGTTGATGTGAATGTCCCGTATGGTTGCTGCTGGGATGTCCAGCTTTCTGTCTAACAACCTTGGGTGACTTATTGAAAATTCCTGTGGTTGATCTATCCATTCTTGTTGCTAGACATCCTTTTTTCTGGGGTCATTTTTCGTTGTGATACTTCCATTTGGATGAATATTCGTAACAAGCAATGGATGGCTTTTGCTAAAGAAAACCCGGGTTTTTCCCATGTTTTTTCCATCTTCAGATGAAAGACATAGCGAGAAAAGACATTGCCACTGAGGCCCCAATGGAGTCCAGCACGGTGCCAAGTGTCTCGCTGGGCCCTGCTGGGCAGGCGGACGCCGAGGTGAGGATGAAACCTGCCCAACTCGGTGATCAAAGTCAACTGGGCCCAACAGGTGGTTGAAGATGTAACGATGATTTTTGCAAAATTGAAAGCACCTGAAATCGATGATTTCCCATGATAAACCCAACATCTGTTTGACCACTAAACATCCTCGTGTCCGTTGCTGAATTTTGGATGCAGCGCAGGTGCATGGAACAGTGTTGCTACTGGACGGCCCAGAGGTGTGGGACTGGATTTCCTTCGACAGCGAATTTCAGTCATGTCTATTTGTTTCGAAGATCCTTAATTTTACATTAGTAGTTGGTTCCATTAGTAGAATCCATATTCATAGCCAAATCAAAATATATTATATAGTAGAATCCATGTTAACATCATTTGGCATCCATAGTCATAGCATCTTATAGCCAAATCAACATCTTTAGGGTTGCAGGCTGCTCAGACTGAAGATCTCCTTAGATGTCCTCTGAGGCCTTTTTTCGGCCCTTCCGTGGGCCCAAAGACCTGCAATACACACCGCAGGTGGGAAGCGGTGATGGAATGGAAATCAGTTCCTGCTGGATTTGAAGAACTGAAACAAAATGTAAGCAACACTGGGAAACCGTGGAGCAGGGGGGTCATCAACCACGAGTTGCTTTATTGACATTTGTTTAAGGAGCCATACTCATTCATCATCCTGGCAGTGACTGGAATTGCAGAAGGAGAACATGATATCAATTAAGCAACTCTCCACCTGTACACCATGTGTGTCTAGATGTATCCATGTACAGGAACCCCAAATAGAATTACGCATCTTTTTTTTCAGGATGTCATGTCATAGACGATGTTTACCCATGTTTACCCCACAAATTTATTTCCGGCTTTCCATTTTTTCGATCCATTTTGGGTTGCCGCAGACGAGGAGAAGCAGAGAGCATGGCTCATGCATCGGCTGCTGAGCAGCGATGCAGTGTTGGGGTCTCAGGGACGACGTCGCTGTGGAGGGACATACCGCTGTGCTCAAGATGTTTTACATAGAAACCATGGTTCAGATATGTTCAGACTGGGTGTAAACACATAGCAAACAGGTGCTTAAATAGAATCATCTTGTACCAAAATTGAATAGGCCGGGTGTAAGTTCTATATTTGTCACGAAGAAAAAAGGCTTCAATTTCAGTTTCATGCACCAGGTTGAATCCTGCCGCAATTTCGAAGAACTCCCTGAGCCGCCAAGGCGTCATTCTGTGGCGGACTTCTATCCAGCCGCCTTGGATTGGCCCAAAAAACGTCAGCACCTTGGAATGTCTGGAATTTTGTAGGTGCAGCATGTGAAGCGTAGGGAATCCTGGTGTTGGACAAATGGTACCTTTCAGATCTTGTGGAAATTCTGCAACGGCGTGGAAACGACAATGAGACGTGGAAAGCTCACGAAAGCTGGAGGATGCAGGTCACATGACATGATGTCAAATGGAGGATTCCTGAATGGGGGTACCCCCAAATCATCCAAATCATTGGTCCTTTTACCATTGAAACAAACATGGTGACGACTGGGGATCCCCCATTTTATGCCTTCAAGCCACTTCCATTTCTGACCTGGCAGGAGGCCCGCGCAGAATCAACTGGCAGGAGTTGGCAGCCTAATCATCTCCAGTCATGTGGTTTTGTCTAAGAATTGGGTATATGGTGTTCTATCCTTCTATCTACTCTGATCTAATCTAACCTCTTCTCTTCTCTTCTAATTCTAATTTTATATAACTAATTCTATTCTATTCCATTCGATTCTGTTTCGTTCCATTCGATTCGATTCTATTCCATTCCATTCGATTCCATCCGATTCTATTCTATTCTGTTCTATTCTATTCCATTCCATTCTATTCCATTCTATCTATTCTTATTCATCTAATTGTTTATTCATATACTTATCTATCTATCTATCTATCTAGCTATCTATCTCAAGATGGCGATTTTCTGGCGGAAAATGAAGCTAAACCACTGGATTTGAGGACAAGTCACCATGCTTTTGTTTTCCGATCTTCCTATGCACAAGTTGAACAAAAAATCCAGCCAGTCATCATTCAGGTGGGGCCAGGCGGGTCCCAGTGAACGCAGACGCTTGCTGGGATTAGAGACAGGACTCGACTGATCGGGTGGACCCCAAAAGGGATCCCTTGGGATTCCTTGGGACCTTTGAAATCTATATGGGTACCAAAGTTGATATTGGTATTGGATATTTGATGATATTGGAGGGTAGCTGAAAGATCTGAAAGAAATATTGTTTTGGGCATTTTTGGGCACGGAAATTAAACAGCCAAGAGTGAGGGTCCCAAAGTTGATATTGGTATGCAGGATGGAGCCTGTGATTTCTTGGGCTATGGTTTAGTCTCTAAAAGGAGAGCACTGCGGCGGTCATGATTTGAAAACCCATTCCTGGGGGAAGTTTGGAGGATGACAGAAAGTTGTCCACTTCACACGACATTGAGATGTTAGCCAAGGATTGATCAAAGCTTGAGCCTGAACCATTCCCAAGTTTTCAAAGCAATCCAGGTGTGAACTGGGAAGTTGGTTCAAGTCTCGCAGGAACAGCCGCTGTGCATTCTCAATTCCCGCAGATGCAGGTGTCTCGGCAGACCAATTTTGTGATGTTTCTTGGGATGACCATTTTGCCTCTGGAGCAGGACATGGTAGGACACTTTTTTCCACAGAGTGTCATTTGCAGCTTGTGGTGCAGCGGCCACGAGGCAGAGGCGGCTGTCGGAAGTGTCGGATAAGTTGAGTTGCCACAGTTTTCTTCAGGAGCAAAAGGTTGCACAGCCAGTGTTTCACGATGTTTCAGTAATGTTGGTAGGCCAGAAAAACAGCCAGCACCAAGATGCACCAAGCACATCGTGCAGACATTTTGTTGCAGGTGTTTTTCCACTGTTTTGCCTTGGTGTGCAACCCTGATAACGCCAATGTGCCTCCTGGTTGCTTTGGAACAATTCTTGGAGCATGGTTGGCAAAGACTGCAGCCATGCTCCATTTTGTCCGCAGGGGTTGATCAACCTCATAAGCTGATATTTTGGCAACTACGGTCCTTGAGCCGAGATGGTGTGCCCATGCTTTGATTGACCGAAAGTGCTATTGGAAAATGATGTGGCTATGGAGGAGATTCCAGCTCAATATACTTCCACGATCTTCCATGAACTGGAAAGTGGAAGAGTTCGGCAGTGCCTAGACTAGTGACTAGACTAGTGACTTAAGTAAGCATCTTGACAGATTGGGGACTCCTCTAGATCATTCCAAATCCACGATTTGATGATCTGCTGAGCACGGAAACATATGGAAACTATGGATTTTGTGGCCCAGCTGAGGTTTGTAGTGCTTCTTGTGATCGTGCGTCAACCCTTCTCGTGTCGCATCTGTTGCATTTGTTGCATCCATGGCGTACCCAGTGGAACCCGCTGTGGTG
>Ga0126342_10017674_pt1 | contig 12312 bp, 13 predicted proteins | sample Cyp1metagenome_FD_92528 | JGI IMG/M metagenome (GOLD analysis project Ga0126342, IMG submission 92528) | Coral microbial communities from Lord Howe Island, Old Settlement Bay, Australia - Cyphastrea 1 metagenome | ecosystem: Host-associated > Invertebrates > Cnidaria > Coral ... | reverse complement strand
CTTCAAGCGAGCCACCTTTAAGCCCCCCTGAAGCCCTTCTCAAGCCCCCTTGAAGCCCTTCTCAAGCCCCCTTGAAGCCACCTTGAACGGGTCTCAAGCCCCGCAAGCCTCCTTCAAGCTTGAAGGCTTCACAGAGGTGAAGCCCCCTTCAACCCCTTAAAGCCCCCTTGAGAAGGGCTTGAAGCCCTCCCTTCTGAAGGTGAAGATTTTTAGTCTTTGGATCCTTCCTGGTTGCCAGGAAAGGGAGGTACAAAGGTCGAAATCTTAAGGTCAGCCTGAAGGCTCAAGGTCCCTCGTGAAGGCTCAAGGTCCTCGTCGAAGGTCACCTTGGTACCACTACTACTTACCACTACTGCTACTACAACTACTACCACTCCCGGTACTACTACTACCACCACTGCTGCTACTACAAAAATCATATCAATTTCAGGTGCTAAAAACGAACCCAAAACTAGCCCCTTCTACCTGCGTCTTACTCATCACCATCTTTTCCTTTCTGTTCTTTTGATGACCTCCATATTTCAAAGCATGCAATCAGGCGCTTCGAGGCTGGGCGAGGTCCGGGCGAGCACGCCTCAGACGAAGGATAAAGCGAGGCTCATGGGGACTCGAAACTGTAATACAATTGTTGAAGTCCCAGCAAGGCTGAACTTGAAGTAGTTGGTGCCTGTGCTGCCTCGCTAGAATTTTAGCCGCAGCTGGTGCAAAGGGAGGCTTCAAGGCAAGCCTCGAGCCTTTAAGGTGGAAATTGCAGCAAACCAAAAAAATTGCAGGATGAAACAAAGTTGGAGGCAGGCCTCAATGCAAGTCTTGAACTCCAGTGTCGCGAGACCATGGAAAGAAGGTACCTTTTTCCGATCTCAAAACGTAAGAAAAAGCACGCGCGCAAAAATGGACCTCTCCAGTTCAAGATTCCAGCCGCAGCTGTTGCTGGTCAAGTCAGCTTCAACTTGAAATAAACGCTTCAACAAATTTGCCACAATGAAGGAGTCAAAAAGGACCCAAACTGGACCCTCCAGGAGGGACTGCTTTTAATTTCAAGCGGGTCCACTTTCGGACCTTTTTGAAACACGTTTCTTTCACCGGGGTCCAAAACTCGACCTTCAGCAGGTTGAATCCGGTGCCTCCTTGAAGGTCCGGTTTTAGGCCCAGCCATGCACCAACATCGAATTCGCAATAAGGGCCTCGAACCCCGTCTCCAAAAAACATTTAGTTTCAGGTGCAAAAAACGAACCCCAAAACTAACCTCTTGTGCCTTCTTTGAAAGCATGCGACCGCATCCGTTTGCCTCTCTCCGAGATTTGGTTTCCATTTCACTCTTCCAATGTTCCCCAAGGGAGCCACAGTGGCTTGGAAACTTCCAGCTTCGCGATTTTGAGCCATGTTTTCCTGTTGCCAGGAAACTGACTTCTGATGTGAAGCAACACATCTGAAACTGGCAATGGAAAACTTGAGAGGGTTTTTCGTGGCAGCTGCGTGCCGACAGTTTAGCGCATGTCAGAGGGTTTCGGATGTTTTGAGATTGCGAGTCTTTTGATGTTTTACTTGGGTTCTTTTGTTTCCTTGTTTTGTTTTGGGTTTTTACTCACTGGTGTTTGTATATGGAGTAAATATATATATATATATATATTTTTATATGTAGTTTGGTTAGTTTAAATGTCAGCGAATTGCTCGCTTTCTCAACGCAGTAGCCAAATGAATGCTTACTTATTAGAACTCTTAACGTACTTGTTTGGTTTGTATTCTAATCAATGTAATGCTTCATTACATTTTGGCTCATTTTTTTGTGGCCCGAGTCCGTTGCCTTTCGGCGGGTCTACGGTACTTGAGACTTACTCGTCTAGCACGTCACGATCGCGGCCCCGTACCCAGGGGGAATCGATCCGCGGCTAGCTGTCTATGCACGGTCCTGAGACGGGCATTATACCACTACGCGACGAGATCGCTTTCATTACATTTTGGCTCAAGGAAGCGTTCAGCTTATTTTCAAAAACCCACCCTCCCACTCCTTGTTGCTATTGGGTTCTGATCTTCCTGTTCTCTTTAGATTGTGGTTATTATCCCCATTACCCATTGTTTCTTGCTGTTGATTCTTCCTGGGCTCCCCAAAGTTTATGATTATATCCAGTACATCAAGGGTGACCTTTCATTTTCCCAGTGTAGTCCTTTGACTGCCGACTGGCCGAGTTTTTCACCATCTTGCATCCGCTCGATATGCATCCGATTTCATTTGCGCTCATCCGAGCTACACCAGCTGTTTCCCACAGCTTCAGCATCCGTGCATTCCAGCCGTTCACATTTCTTGCGGGTGTTCGCTCCGACTTTTTGTTTGGTCATGAATTTGGCCTACTTTTTGTCATTCTGTTTGTTTGCAACAGCGTTGAACACCAGCTCTTGCAAGGGCTTTGCCGTTTTTCACACGTACTTCGGGGGCAAGACTCAAGATGAGACTAGCCAACCTCTAAGCCGAAATGGCTTCCGATTTCGATGGGTGATTTGTACCATCGATCCAACTGACTTCTGATGTGAAGCTAACACATCTGAAACTGGCAATGGAAAACAGGAGAGGGTTTTTCGTGGCAGCTGCGTACCGACAGTTTAGCGCATGTCAGAGGGTTTCGGATGTTTTGAGATTGCGAGTGTTTTGATGTTTTACTTGGGTTCTTTTGTTTCCTTGTTTGGCTTTGTTTTTTTTACTCACTGGTGTTTTGTTCTTTTATATATATATATGTTTGTATATATATATATATGTAGTTTGGTTAGTTTATATGTCAGTGAATTGCTCGCTTCCTCAAAGCAGTAGCCAATGAATTCTTACTTGTTAGAACACAGAGCATATCGGCCAAACCCCGAGGAAAGAAAAAGAAGGACAGCACTAAAAGAGCTGCAGGGTGCCTCATTGCGGTGCGCTTCTCGACCAAAAATGCTGCAGAGTTCAACTTGGGCAGCCTTTATCCATTTGTCGGCACTAGAGTTGTTCTGGAAGTGATCACTCCAAGACTTGACGGATAAGACGCTACAGTCTGCCTCCCAACTGGCTCACTGACTTTAACTTGCTACAAGGCTAGTGTTAACGAACCGATTCACTGGACTTTGTAGTGTCGACACAAGTCAGTACATGTTTGGGCCAATGGTTGACTATGCTGTGTTGAATAGAGCTTTTATAATTTGCCACGTGTCGCCATTGCTGAGGAGGAACTTCGACGAATGGACGCAACCGTTTCTCTCAATGGCAGCGGCCGAGCTTAGAGAGAGATGAGAGATAGAACAAAAATCCCAAACAAGCTGCCGACAAAAACCATGTGGAGCGGAGGGCAAAGAGGCAACTCACAGGGTGAAACAGCGAGGACGGGTTGTGACAACCTGGAGTATGTCTATGGGTACGCTGCTGATGAGCACCAGACCGCATAGTGGCTCTTTGCGACATGGGAAGGACGTATCACCTTGCGGACGAAGTTGAGATCCAGCGTCTCTTGGAGATGCAGATGCTTTTGTATGTTGGAGAGGGTGATTCAAGAGAGGTGGATGAGGTAGCAGGTTGGTTGCCAGACAGTACGCAGTGACTAAGCGGGATGACACTTTATCGCCAGCGACGGGGGCTCACACATCAAACTTGCTGTCACCTCTCTAAGGCAGCTACAAATCAGTACTTGCCAGTCTGGACATCAAGGACGCTTTTCTCCAAGTGCCTCAAGCTGAACCCATGCGAGGCACTACCTCCATTATCTTGAAGAACTTGCCAGGACAGCATCAAGGCTCACGAGCTTGGTACTGATATTTTCGAACATTGCGGTGACTATGACTACTTCCATGGTACCTTTCTGAAGAAATGCCAAGAGAAATTTCAGGTTAGCTATGCAGAGCTTGGGAGCACAGGTTCCAGCATCAGTTTCCTCAAGAATTCCTGGAATTCCTGTTGAAAGATTGTGGAAGCTTATGAAGAAGCCTTTGGTGCCACGTGTGCACAGATGGTTCCTTGCGACAGTGCCATACAGCTGGAAGATTTGTCTCAACCTTTGAAGCCTGCAGATGCGAGCAGCTACCGCTCAGTTGTGGGGATGGCTTTGTATCTGGGGCGTGACAGACCAGATGCAATCGTTGCAATCAAAGAATTAGCTGGAAAGATGAACAGACATACTTTGACGTCCCTGCAACACCTGAAGAAACTTGTGGGCTATCTGAAGCATACCGGAAATGTTGGAGTCAAGCTCACTTATTCAATGCCTGGTCAAGGCAAATACAAGACTTCTGCTGAGAAAACGTGGATCCTCGAGACCTACTCAGATGCAGACTGGGCTGGCAATCGGGTTCACAGGAAATCTACACCTTGTGGTATTCACTTCTTGAACGGCAGTTTTCTTTATGGAAACGCAAGGACACAGAAAGTTGTATCGCTTTCATCATGTGAATCAGAGCTCCATAGCATTGTTTCTTCTAGGTCAGATGCTATCTTCCTGCGTAGATGCCTGGATTTTTTGCTGGAAACTGCAGTTTTACAGGTTCACTACACAGATAGCAGCTCTGCGAGACAGCTTGTTTCAAGGCAAGGGTGCGGAAAGATCAGGCACCTTCCAGGCAAAGTGCTAAGGGTGCAAGGAAAAATTCATGATGGTGAAGTTCAAATGGTTCAAGTTCGCCACTTCCAAAACGTCGTTTGCTTGCGTTGATGTGTGAAACTGGAATGGTTTAAGTTGAAACCATGGAGCCTGTGGGAGAATCAGAAAGTGCAGAGTTGGCTGAACGTGCAACAGCTTCCAGAAACATGAGCAAGCAGGGCGAAGACAGTCATGAGAATGACAATGCTGATGGGCCTTGGGCCACTTGGCAGGAGGAGTCCTGCAATGCGACTGAACAGCATAGAGCCAGTGATAACTTCTGGATTGCATTCTTTCTCTTTGCACACATTCTTTCATGGATGGTTCTTGGTGCAATTGCGTTTTGGTTTTGGAGGAAGTTGGACCGAAGGTTGTATTACAACGAGCTGCAACAGGCCCGGGAGCGCAACAGGAAAGCCTCAGTGATATCCAAAGGCACGTGCGCAGGGTAGACAATGACCTGCGTGCTCAAGTCGACCAGTACTCCATCGAGACTGGCGTGATGGAAGACATGGTGAGTACAGTTCACTTTGGACTGGTGGAGGTAGGGGGCTTCGTCAGGCACAGAGACCACGAGACAACAAAGAACCTCAATGCTGGTGCAAGAAAAAACCAACTTTGTGATCCTCAACATGAGACAGTAGGCACCAGACAACACCGACACTGCACCAAGGAGACCCAATGATGTTGCTATGTCATCAGCAGCAGCCAGTGCAGTAGCCATGCCATGTTCTTCAACTCCAGCTGCGGCACTGCTGCCCCAACTGTTATGGCATCAGGTGTAGACAGAGGGAATAATGGTGAAGAAGAAACAGCAACAGATGATGAGAACATGGATGAACCAGGTGGTGAAGAAACGCGAACAAATGAAGATCAGTTGACAGCGCTTTTTGGAGAAATTTGAAGGGTTTGATCAACGAAGCTTTGGCCTCAAGTCGATTTGAGGACGCAACAGAAATTCAGACAGCCGTTTTGGTTGTGCTCAATGCAGTGGACCAAGGCTCTGGATTGGACACTGAGCTGGTGAGAGCAATCCACAATTGCCTCTCTTCAGAAAGTCAAGAAATCGTGGAGATGAGGTTACAGCAGCAGTGTACCGTGGCTATGTGAATGATTTCCAGAGTTTGTTGCGTTGAGAGTTTCAAGCCAACTTTTGGTGGATGGTCATTCAGAAAATGTCTGGGTGACGGTTTGCTGTTGGTGGGATGCCGGGTAATCGCTAAACCCTATGGAAGAGTTTTCTTTTGCAGGGACTTTCCAAAATGGAAGAGTTCCAAAGATGTCCACCGTGGTGAGCTGAAACTAACAAAACGGTGAGGAGGAGTGCAAACTTCTGATGTCAGTGCTCATGCGGTGGATGACATGTACAAATCAGAGAATGGTATGACACATAAATCGAGAAATGTAACCATTGGGACAGCATTGCATGATGAAATCATCATGGACTTTCAGGCCCAAATAGCGCAGTCAAAACATAGCGCTTGCCGTGCTTTCAGATTCTTTGCATAATGTTTTAGTTGCTGAGGTTTTTTCAGGTAGTTCCGTCCGGGTTTGCCAAATTCCGAAACCCCCAATCAAGAGGCAGTGCTTTTGAATCTCACCAATGTTTGTTTTCCCCGTTGTTCCTGCAACAGCATGTGAAATTCCCATGACACTGCCCCACGGACATGAAATCTGAAATTTTCATCATTGTTTGTGAAAAATTCTGGACCATGCAGCATCAAACGACGGCGCCATTCTTCAATAATTCTGACATGGTTTCACTGGTTTCGAACATCCGCAAACCACGCGTGCACTGTCTGACTGGTTTCTAGTGAATGCGCGGTGGCACCACTTTGGCAACAAAACATGTTTTATCCTTCCGAATGTTTGCATCAAGGTTTCGCAATGCCAAAAAAATTGCACACAAGGACACTTCGAAAGATGCTGATATTTCAACAGTGGGGCCATGCAAGGAAGTGATTTACGAAAACATGGTGGTAGCAACTGCAAGTGTGACTGGTGACGCATGCTGTTTTTTGGCAGACAATGTAATTGGTATTGTTTTGGACATGTGGTGATTGCGTTTTCTCAACCTTACCAAAGTGTGGTGGTGTTGCTAATACATCTCCAAGCACATGCAAAGCATTAGCTTGAGATCGGAATGGATTTGCAGGCAGAATAAGCAACTCGACATATTTTGGTACTTGAACGGACCAGTTGGGGGGACAATTTTGAAGTCAACAGCAACATGTAGTTTCGTTACTGTGTGTTCCGTTGCGTTTATCATAGTATTGAGTCATTTTCTCCAATGATGCGAAGCAGTCTACCAGGGACATGCGGTGTTTTGCGGATTTGAAAAAAATGTTTTTATGTTCTGTTGAATGCAACGTGTTGTTTGAACAATTTGTTGAAATGTGGTGAACCATTCATACCAGGGCAATGTGTTTTACATCAATCCTTGCACGAATTCCGAATCTTCAGGAAACAGTGAGACAAATCAAACTGTATATGTTTTCGAAAATCAAACAAATGTTAAAGTTCCTGGCATTGCCATTATATGTTCCTCCTGGCAACACAATCATTCGATCAAACAACAAACACAAATTAAGAATAATAATTCCACAAGACGTCATGCTAAATTGACAACACATGTTAAGAAACCAACATCAATATGGACATGATTACCATCAAAAATGCGATGAACGCCGAGGAATTCACGGTCCACGCACACAGACTAAAACACAATGCACAGGCGTGGGCGCCAAACGGCAAAACGTGTTGTGGTCAATAGTAACAGTGATTCGCAAACCTGAAATCAAAACAAATTGTGATGATTCTTGGTGATTCCATTTATTGATTATATATTACATATTGCTTGTGATGAGATGACATCAAGGGAAATCGTTCTAGATTGTTCAACCAGAATTGAATTGCTTGCGTAGATGCTTCATCAGAACCCCAAAGGTTTGTACATGGCACAGATTGGCGCGGTGGAGGATTGTGTTCGAATCATTTTGTGTATCATAACTATCATATCACCTCACATTTCATCATGTTTTATTTTGTTTTTGTTTTATGTGATCTACCTCTCCTTCTGGTCCTATTTGGTGATCTATGTCATTTAATGCGCCCATGTGGGATCAACGTGCAGTTTTCACATTTTTCAGGGGAAATCCAATTGAATTGACACTCCAACGCTGCTAAAGTTACGGGAGGCCGCTCCACTAACCATGATTTTTTTTGGGACAAAACTCACCCACAGATGGAAAAAACCACCTTTTGTGGATCATTTCCATTTCGGAAAAACCGGTGTCCCGCGAGGATTTGGCGAAGCTTGGTGCCTGGCAACCCAGTGCAACCCAGGGCACCTGGTGGAAGGCTTGCAGTATCAACCATGGCATTAATGGGATATATAATCACAATATGAGTACTTAACAATGAGTATTAAATGGTACGTATCAATATATACATTTCCATTTGATGGGTTTTTTGATAGTTAATCATGGGATATGTAACTATGAACGGATTAACTTTAACGAAGAATGGTTCCTGGAATTGGAAAATGAGGATGCAGACTCTTTCTCCAACTAGTCAATGTCTATGGTTGTGGCACATCACTCCCCTTAGGCTTTTGACCAAGCTTGTGCCACTTGTGGCCTATGGGCTGGGGTCCCCAGGGGTGGAAGATGAATCAAATGGAACCATCAACGAATGGGTCATGGGATATAATCCCATCCAATACTGAACACCATTCCGCAACCATGGTTTAGGGTTTAGGGGTTGAAACCACATGGCATTTTTGAATTTTAACAACATTGAAAGAACATTAATGACGAAACATGGCGTAACATGGTCATGTTTTGGTCCTGTGATGCTATGTCTTAGAGCACAGCCCAGCTGGTTTTAGTCTCAACCCAGCTGTGACGACTCAAGGCCATTGCAGTTGAACTTCGGACCCCCAGACCTGGCTGTGGATGGCTGGGAGGCACCAGCTGGGAAGCTTGGTGTTGCTGCTTGGGGTGCAGTTTCAAAGAACTCATTTGACAAAGAAACCATAGCAGCTATAGCATTAGTGTGGGAAATCTCAACTTATCCCAACTTATGAGGCTACTTAGTAATTACCACGATTGTATCAGTTGTATCTGTTGACAACCCCGACTGCACCCTGAAAGTACGCGATCCCAGTACCATTGTTGGAAGCAATTTCCAGCAGGTTGACGACAGCAGATATGTCAGGCAGCCTTTGCGACCGTCACCGGGACGCCTTTTCTGCAACTGCCCGGGGCTTTTCCCAGCCGGGGACGGATGAACAAAAAGTGGGAACTCACCAGCCAGGAGCCGAAGAATTTAATTGGGATCCACAGGTCCTTGTTTTTTTCTTCTAGGATCATTTGATTGGACCGCCACCACTCTGTATTTTTCATTTTCAAAGTAGAAACTTGTCAGTATTTCTATCTGTATTGGATGGTATCCTCAATATCCCCATATTAATTTATTCATTGGTCTAATTCCCATGCGTACTGCTTAAGACATCCTTTCTTGTAAGAATGACTCTCCTGGTTGATCCAAAACCACTGACCCAGTCCACCACCCAGGAACTCTCAAGTGCCTCCAGCCTTTGGCTTCTGGGGAGGCGACTACCAAGGCTCTTCTGAGAGTTGGGTCACCACCAACAAACATGGGAGATATGCAGCTAAAACCAAGGTGATAATGCAGGGAAAAGAAAAACATGAACACGGATCCAGCTCCAACCAGCTGCACCTCATTGCACCTCCCTGGTTTTTTTTGGTCTTGATGGCGAGGGTTTTGATGAGATATCGATAGATTTCGGCTGTTAAGAGAAAAAACAGGGCTGAATCCAGACACACCTAGGTTGATGTTTCCCTCACAGACACAAACAGAAACGGCAGTGACTCTTACCAATCAAACCCTTGATATTTGGATGTTGCGGATGTTCATAGCCGCATGCCCATGGAAAATCTTTTGTAGGCTTTGACCCATCTCCAAAATCTCCACCTGAGCTGTTGGTTGATGATCAGTTTGGGGGTTATACTACTCATTACTACCCAATGTATTGATATATATATATATAATATGTATATTGGGGATTATCATACTCCATTATGGGAATCCCGTTTTTAGTCAACCAGAATAATGGAATCACAGAGGATTTGGAACACTGCTCAGCTTGGTGGTCAAATCTTAAATTCGGAGGGCTATTTATTTTAGGAACTATTTTTTGGTCAGGTTTATTTTTAGGGTTCCTGCTTTTCTGCTGTTCCTGCTTCTCCGCTTTTTGATTTTCCTGCTTCTCTGCTTTTCTGCTTCTCCGCTTTTTTGCTTTGTGCTTTTCCAGCTTTTCCTGCTTCTTTGCTTTGCTTTTCTTGCTTCTCTCTTTTCTGCTTCTCTGCTTTTCCGCGTTTTGCTTTTCCTGCTTCTCTGCTTCTCTGCTTTTCTGCTTTTCTGCTTTTCTTCTTCTGTGCCTTTCTACTTCTACTTTTTCTTTTTCTGCAGTCATGCGTTTTTGCTGCTCTACTTCTTCTTGCTCCTCTGCTTCTGCTTCCTTTCTTCACCGTTTCTTTGCTTTTCTATTTCCTTTGCTTTGTTCTCTCCTGTTTGTATCCTCAATGAAACCCTAGAGAAACGCTAGATGAAACCCAAAGACACCGACACCCTGAAGAAATCCCAATAAGAAACCCAATATACAGTAAATGAAACCTACAGATACCCTAAATGACACCCTAAAGAAACCCTAAACGAAATCCGAATGACATTCGAAAGGAACCTTAAAGAAACCCTAAAGAAACTGAAAGACACCCTAAATTGACACCCTAAAGAGACCCTAAATGACACCCTAAAGATCCCTAAAGAAACCGACATGAACGTTTGAACTACCAACACGTAGCAGATACCATGCAAGATGAGAGGTTGAAGTACCAAAGAATATAGCAAATACCATGCAGAATGAAAGGTCAACATGCCCAAATGTTCCCAAATGTAGCAAATACCATGCACACCATGACAGGTGAAAAAAAACCAAACTGTTGCAAAAACAAGGCATATGACATGCCAGGTGCCAGGTGCCAGAAATCCCAGAAATCCCAGACCTTCACCCTTTGCATTTCGCGGTGAAGTGCAGGTGCAACGCATGAAGCTGGTGACTCCGATGCATCCAGCAGCTTCAGCCAACTGCCAGATGGCGCGTGCGTCTAACTGGACCCATTTCCGTGGGGATGATACTGATGATACCCAGTTTGACTGGAGATTTGGAGGACATCAATGGTTAGATAGCCAGAGGTTGATGGTACGAACAAAGGTCTTGCGTTTTGGTGGAGATAGAGGCAGGCTATGGGGCACACATTTGGAATTATCTAAAGGGGAACCTTAGGGATACTCAGTCCCTGATCTTCATGGGAACTCCTAAAAGGATGTTCAGCAAGCACCAACTTTGATGGTCAAAGATCGGACATGATTAGATTTGCAGGCCAGACCAATCTGTTCCAGATTGCGACATCAAGATTTCCGGGTTCCCTCCTCTTTTTAATGAAGTGATGCAGGTACCTTTGCCTCATGTCGGTCCCCATTGGCAGCTACAACTTGGAGGTCACATAGGGCTCATCCAGCGTTGCTGACCAGTTCGCTGATGACTATCCGGATCCTACTAGCAATTTTGTTGATCGGGAAGATTGTGATTTAGCATGGTATACCCATGTGCATCTCACTCTATAATATACGCAGCCAATCCCTGGGAATCATATCAAGCAGGAGAAGCACCTTAACAGTGAGGTTTCTGGACACTGTTGAACCAGAATCACTCTGGCCTTCTGGCGCAGGTCTCTGTGGGCAACCACTCAGGGTCCGCCTCCTCTTGTTTGGAATTGGAGTCTGGTTGGGGCCACCCAGTTGCTTGGGCGTTGACCTAGAAAGGGGTTGGCACAGCCTGGTGTGATGACAATTTTGGGTTCAAAGTATCTACCCGTTGCCCATCGACTATGATTATCATATAAGAATCACCAACTTAAGATTGTGGTTTGAAACTGAAGCTGCATCTTAAATTCAGGCCAGCTACAAATTGAGTTGTCACTGGAAATTGACCATGATATGTCAAAGTCCAATTGACAGTGATGATCGGAGTCCCAATCTCACTCTCACTACATGAGTTTCAAGCTCAGTGACAGGAAAGAATCCCACTTGTCACATCTGCAACTTGGGTTTGTGTCAGAATTTGAAGAACCGCCAAAGTGCCTGGTGAACCAAAAAAAATACGTATCAGAGTCACAATTTTGTGGGTATCTCGTATTTTTGGTCATCATTGGGTATGCCCAAATATCGATTGTGGCAGACTATATCACCAGAAAATTTTGGGTGCAATCCCCAAAGGCACATACAGTAAATTATCCCATGAATATTCCATGAATAGACCATGAAGTGGTTGATTCTAGAGCCATAAGGGCCACAACCTATCAATTTCCTCACAAATTGGTATTTTCCTGGGTATTTTCGAATTTTTTCCACGTGGGATCTGGTCCCTTTGAGGTGCCCGCATCTACGATGGCAGCACGGCTTCGATCCAAAAGGCTGCAGCGGTGGTGCATAAGGAGGCGCCACTGGGTTGATCATCTGAGCAGTGGCTGCCAGCTACCCTTGTTGGTTGATGATGATTTGGTTAGTTTGGGTTCTTAAGCTACCCTTCACACAAACACATACACACAGATAGATATATATATATATATAT
>Ga0126342_10017673_pt1 | contig 12312 bp, 8 predicted proteins | sample Cyp1metagenome_FD_92528 | JGI IMG/M metagenome (GOLD analysis project Ga0126342, IMG submission 92528) | Coral microbial communities from Lord Howe Island, Old Settlement Bay, Australia - Cyphastrea 1 metagenome | ecosystem: Host-associated > Invertebrates > Cnidaria > Coral ... | reverse complement strand
TGTGCATTTTCACTTCGAAATGTGCTTCGCGCCACAACGGCGTGCAATTTTTCATCTCTCATCTGGCCAGCTGGCTCCGCACCCGCCGCTTTAGCGAGCCTACTTTTCGACCCTCCGGGGCCTTAAATCATTGGAAAAACACAGTGTTTCGCGACTTTCCTACCTTTTCGCGCATCTGCATCTTCTTTCTTCTGACTCTTCCCTCTCCTAATCTTTCTCTTCTCTCTGCCTCTGCCCTGCTCTGCTTTTCATCTGTCCATATTGTCGGAAGTTTGACTTCAAAACTTCCTTCGATAATTATATATAATTTCATTCTTTGTGTTAATTTATTGTTGGTGTTTTTGCACGTCCATTGCATTCCGCATCAGAATTCGCAAAGATTGTTCTGAGCAAGTGTATGATTCATGCTGGATTCGTCACGGTGGCATGAACCCTTCGGGGAATGCTTGTCTAAGCAGGAGAGCGAAGCAACGACTTGATCTCTGAATTTACATTTTCAACCTGGTAATTCGTGTAAGTAAAGTGAAACTGCCGTTCACTTTTCAATTTTTCACTTACATGTGCGGGGTCTGCGGTGCTTGACTTGCGTCGCAAGCCTTGCCAGTTTGCATGAAATTGAGGATGCAAAGATTGCTTTGATTTCACCCAAAAAAGAGGAACCCAAAGCCCCCCAAGATAATAGTAAGAGTATGTTCCTACCTACTTGGGAAGGAAACAAGCCAAATATCCGAGGTTTTTGGGTCACGCCAGGCAACTGCTCCAGGATCTCGCTGAGCTTCCTGCACAGCAACCCGAGGAAACCAAGGTTGTTGTGGACACAGAGCCTCTTGTGACCCTCCGGGCCACCCTGGCCTGCAACCTGTGCACCAAAGATGCGTGGGAATCTTTCCGGCGCAGCCCACCGGCACAAGAGTTTTCAATATCTTTGTTAAGGGAGTTTTACACTCCAGCTTTGGGTGGCATGAAATCAGTGTGCCAGCCAAACTGGAGGGTACAGCTGAAACTATCCTGCAATGATTTATCCGCACAAAGAAGCAATTTCAAGCCAAGGTTGCATCCCATGTCGGTTCTGACGGATTGTTTTTTCGAGCATCTTGCATCCGATTCCACCCCTCGTCCATCTGTTTGGCGGGTGCCTCGCAGTGAGGGAGAAGCGGCCTGTGAATATCACAAAAGAGCCTTGGAAAAAGCCCGTGATGAGAGCGCTACTCTCATTATCAATTAGCAAGGTTGAAGGTAGGAAAACAATGGCCTCAGGAAATTGTTGGTGCCGAGGTTGCCTCTATTTCTGCTTCCCTTTTCAGAGGTGGTGGTAAAAGATGTGACTCCGTCGCTTCATGGCGCCCTGCACACACTCCGAGCAGTCGCGTCAGAAAAGCAGGTTGATTCAGGTCCACGCAGTGCACACACATGGCGTCCAGCAGCCACGCCGGCCAGCAAGCAGCTTTTTGGAGCCGTATTTGGCAACGTGAAAAACCATCAGCGCAAGAGGCATATCAGTATTGGCAACAAAATGTCTCCAGGAGCCCCAACCTCCCACGGAATGACTTCACCGCCCAGGGGCTTCGCGGGTGTTTGCTACGGTGGCATGAAAGAGCTGAGGTGCCGCAGGTTTGGCGTTCCATTGAGCAGGTTCACATTCACAAGCCTGACAGCACACCAGGAGCCTCTGATGGGGCTTCTGCTGCTAAGGATGAGGCCAATTTCGATTCAAAGTGTTGTTTGAGGGGTTGTGGACAGTGTATGGGCCCAGAGCCCTTCCACCAGAGCCTGGATTAGATCTTGGGTGCGTTCGACCGCATTCGGCGGCATGAAAGGCCGTGACGTCGCGCAAGCTGTTGATTCCCTGTTGCAAGAATTTGAAAACAACGGCATTTAGGTTTCTCTCGATTCCCAAAAATGTTTCGATTGCATGATTTCCATGCTACGGCTTTCATTCAGATTCATGTGTGATTTCCTTCCAAGCTCAATTTCTGTTGATGTCTCTTTACCTCAGGGTGATGCCTTGAGTCCCATCACATTGATTGCAGTGATTACAGGGTTCACCACCAAAGTATTGCCGCAAGAGCCCGAGCGGCACGAGTTGGCAACTTACACGATTTCAAATCTCTGACTATCAGTGAACATACATTTCTTCTATCAGTGAGGATTGGTGCCTAGAATGGGAATTGATGCGATATTGAAAAAAACTGGTAGAACTGGAGATGGAGACAGAGAAACAACGTGGTACTACCAGTTAGCGCAAATCATGGTGCCTGTGTTCCCAACATATTGTTTTCCTTGGTCCAAAACCATGACCATGAAGTAAACGAAGCACTTCGCAAGGAACAAAATGTTGACATCAGTGAAATCCACAAGTTCAGACTGCAATGCTCTAACTGTGTCGAAAGTTACTTCGGCACTGATGTCCCAGGGAGCACCTCTCTTGCTAGTGTTCCTTGGCGCGCTTTGCGCGTTGATCAAGCTGACCTTTAACACCAGCAACCACATCCTCCTGAGCCTCGCAAATCTTGCTCTGCGTCTCGATGAAATCGTTGTACTTTGGATGACAGAAGTTTCATCGCCAGATCCCCAGCACAAGCCTTTCGCTTGTGGCAAGCTTGGCAGATGGTCTCTGCCCATGTTGGTTTGCGAGAAAACGAAGGAAAAGTCAAAGTTGTCCCTCGTAAGAAAGCGTGGCAGCAGCAACTCTTGGATGCAGGGTTTTCAGCTCACCATGTTGTTGCCTCCACTAGAGTTTTAGGCATAGATTTTCATGCTAGACTTGGTGGCTGAGATAAACAAACGCAAGACAGTCGCTTGACTGCAGCCAACCATCGACTCAAATGCATCGCGTTTTTGCCTGTGTCACTTGATCGTAAAGCTGGTTTGGTTTCTAGCCTCCCCTGCACTTTTCTTCATCTTGGCTAGCCATGGACTTGAACCGCATTTCAGTGGTGGCATGCAAGCCTTTTCTAACCTGGCTGCGGTGGTCAGGCGTATAGCCCTCGGCCTTGGCCCGCTCGGGTTAGGCAAGGCACATGGCTTGGCTCTGTCAATACTTTTCTGTGTGACTTAGGTTGGGAAGTTCTTGGGGGCTGGCGTTGGCAGCACCCCAAAATCCAACAGTGCTGCATTGACCTCAATCATCAGCTTCCTGAGGATTCCCGTTTAATTGAGCAGCATGCAGTCAGAGAGAGTTGGCGCCGTAGGCAGTTTGGCACGTTTTTGGCCAGTGGTCGCAGAGATGCCACTGCTGTAGGATCTCCTGAGATATGACGAAAGACGCATGACACTTGTCCGTAAAATAACCTGGAGAGACCAGAATGTCCACGGCCGCGCTGTCATGATGGGTGGCGTTGTTTCCGACGCCAGGTTTGATAGGACCCGAGGTTTTGACATTGAACCATGTGCATGGTGTGGCACGGCTGCAATTCCTTCTTGGGAGCATTTGGGCTTGGTTCTGCAAAGGGTTTGAACAATCGAGATGTGCGGTCCCATCTGATCGCTTGCAATTTGTCCTTGGATGGCCCATTGGCAGCTGTCGATGTTACGATGCTGCGGTGCTGGCTCACTTATCTGAAGTCCGACCTGCTATTTTGGATCGGCGTTACCGGGCTTCCGGTGCTTGAGGTTGACTTCGTGTTGGCAGCGTCCTTTTGGGCCTGTTGCATGTGCAATTTCAACCATCCATGGTACCGCCCAAACCTTTGGGAATAACATGGAAGAACTAACTATATATAAACCATCCATTTCTTCCTTCCCTCTTGGGGTGAACCTTGGGATTGTCCACGGCAAAAAACAGCGAAATTTCTTCCAAGGTATCGACCAGTCATTGAGGGAGCCTTTGCAGCGATTCGCAACGATCCTTGGCACGGCTTTGGATGTTGATGTTGGCCCCAGCTGTGACCAAGACCCATGATATGACATATGTTTTTAATGTTTCCTCATGGTTGACTGGTGACATGGGAAATAAAAGCATGTCAGGTTTAATTACATATCTTTAAGCGGGGCTGTCCTACTGGTTGGTTGCATGTAGTAAGCCGTTTGGGCTGGGAGACTTTGGAAGTCAGTCTCCACGTGGTGATTGTTTCAAAACCAACAGGGCAAGTCACAGATCCTAGCAAGGCCTCCCCCCAATTAGGTTCACATAAGCAGTACCAGTCAGGGTTATTGGAATGATCACCCATGGCCACCCAAGTGGACTAGGTTATAACTCCTCCATGCCCCATGCTCGCAATGCTTCTGGTTTTTGCATCTTTTTGCCAGAGCCGTAAAGAAACCTTGCACGTAGGCCATGGTGGGGAAATTCTGGTCGTAACCTGACAGACAATCCGCCACATCATTGGGGGAACTGCCTCCCCATCTCCCCTGATATCTCCGAGATAGCAATGGAGAGACAGATATATAGCATATATTAGTATCTACTTGTATTATTTACTTATTTATATATATAATTATATGCATGTATATTTATATATATATGTAGTAGATAGGCTTAATATTTTTACACACACACAGAAAGAGAGAGAGAGAGAGAAAACAAAAAAAACAATATATATATATATACACATATATATATATATACGTATATATATATATATATATAACATACCTATTTATCTAATTATAGCCGTGTTTGTGGCTAAATCTTACATCTTTTCCGGTGCCCAGGACGGTCACGTCGTTACCTGGGGCAGCCCCGGCTGCGGCGGCGACAGCGGCTCGGTCAGCGCCCGGCTGCGCTCGGTCTGCGCCGTCCGCGCCAGCTGCGGCGCCTTCGCGGCGCTACGAACGGACGGCAGTGTGGTTTGCTGGGGAAGCGACTTGGAGGCCACCAACGTGCAGGACGGGGAGGGGAGGCTCGGGGTTGGAGAAACTCTGAGATATCTATTTTTATAGGTAATAGACATGAATAGACGAGATTGAAATCGATTGAGGTGACCAGGACGAATGATGCTTTTGTAACATGTTTTCAACCATGCAAAACAGAGTATGTAGTTACGCAGAGGTCATTGTATGTATAATTGTATGCAAATTTTCATTGCCAATTATATTTTTGTGTTTACACACATCTATGCACAAACATGCAAAATCTCTATATATATATAAATATAAGTATTATTTTTAAATAATATTTTATTACTTTATTTATTATTTATTTACATTATGTGTATATATATATATATTTATTTATGTGTTTTTTTTTAACATTATATGCATGCATGTGTGTATGCTACAATAATTAATGCGGTGAGTTGCATCCAGGGGCACAACTATTTAGCTCATCAGGACCTGAAGGAGCTGCGATCTGTTGCTGGGACAAACCTTGACTGGGCCATTTTCAGACACAGTTTTGACAATGATGATAGACCATGTGATAGTTTATAGCTACCCTTTGTTGAGACAAACCCATGTAACATATACAGTATATATATATACACACGGGTATATATATATATACACATACAATGCATATGTATATATATATATATATTTATATTACATACGTGTAAATCATTAACAACCATAATAATATGGATTGGCATTCTCAAAGTAAACATGACTTGTGTGATGGTTCGTTTCGATCAGGACGCATCAAACATCGGGTCAATTTGTTCCTATTATTTGTTCTTCCGGTTAAATCTGCACAATTTTTCTGGGGAGGTGCTTACAACGGGCTATGAGTTGGGATGCGTTCAATGTTCACGATTCCTGGTTATGCACCGACATGTTTTTTTTGCAAGATGTGGTACTTACTTCTTTTCCATGCAGCCCAGACGCTCAGAGCCAAAATTGAAGATTTGAAACACTGCAAACCATCCAGTATGTTTATGAAATGTTTTAGTCGTAATGTCAAGTATTGATCCAATTTTTCTTCAAACCCACAGTTTTATTGGTATATCTCTAAGAATTAACTGCTTTTGATACCTTTTTCACCTGGGCATTGCTGAAAGAGATACATATTCGCAGTATTAGTTGCTGAATTACCTCTAATATTGACCAGTGGCATTGGTGTTATTTGGCCACTGGCTCCAATCCACATTTTCACCCGCGCAAGTTAATGTTCATAGTTTTTTAAGCAAATTACAACCCAGTGTCGGGGCACACTTCCCAAAGCGTTCTGGAACTACGTGTGGGAATGAAATATTGGGTTCACCCAATGCCAGAAGCCTCCAATTGGGGATAGATGTTAACTACCCGTATCTATTGGTTTATTCGGGGTTTTGGCACATCATATGGTTAATCCCCCAATAGATGACACACAAACCCTTATTATGTGGTTGTTGGTATCCCCATGATCTCGAAAGTCGCTGGCATCGCTGGATGTTCATCCTAATTGTGGCAACATAGGTTCCCATTAACCAGGTAACTGACATTTTTTATGGGGCATTCACAAGATGTCATAACTACAAATATTATTAATGGATACTACATCCCACTAATCTTAATAATTAATAATTACTATCGATTTAATGGGGTAAGCCTGTTTATGGATAACTATCCTGTATTATCACCATAACACCCATTAGATCCTATTTTCAATCCCACTATTACGCCATTGATCCCATAAATCCCATGAAACCAGAGGGTAAACCACCATTCGATCCCATACTAAACCCATTTAACTCACTATTAATTCACCATTTTCTGAAATTAGCTCCATATAATCCTATTCATCCCATACTAATTATCACCATACTATTAATGGGTTATTAATAGGTGAAGTATAAACCCATGAACCACCATACTAAACCCATTAACTCGCTATTAATCCCATACTATATCCCATCAAACATCCCAGGTGAAGTGTCTCTACTCCAACCTTCGTTCCTTTGCCGCGCTTCGCCACGATGGCCGCGTTGTGACCTGGGGCTGCGACATCGCTGGGGGCAACAGTGCGATGGCAGCAGATTTTAACCATCAACAAAAAGGGATTTCATGGGGATTCAATGGGATTTAGTGGGATATTCATGGGAGAAATCATCGGAACATGGTAATCTATAAATGAAAGTTGTGAGTTCGCTGGGAAAATCATCGAACTATTGCTGGTGGGTTTTCCAGCCACGGTTGATTTCCGGAGGATGTGCGGGCACCACCTTGAACGGGGTCTCCGACCAGATTAGCTCTGCAACTTGGGGTTTTCGGGACTCTCATCCCATTCCAAAAGAAGAACCAATATCAAATACTTAAAAGAATGGATGTTGGAAAATGGATGTTGGAAAATGGATGTTGGAAAATGGATGTTGGAAAGTAGATGTTGGAATGGACATATACTTGAGTATTTCATGTTGCTTCAAGTTGCATGGGTCTTGTTGCCTTTGGGGCTGAATCCCCATGAAAGATGGTACAGGGTGTGTATCCTATGGGAGGGTTATGATGGTTAACAGGCATAAACTTGATGATATGCGCTTATGCAAGCTTATGCGCCATCCAAGTCATACAAGTTTCCTTTGACCGCCAGCATGACTCGCACTGGAATCTTCCAGGGGGTTCTCAAGTTTCAAGGCAATCACTGTAGGGAGGCACTGTTGATTGCGGTTTGCAACCGTAGCTTCAATCCGCAGCACAAACAAATCGTTGCACGCCGCAGGTGATGATGTGCAAGATGAATTGTGCGATGTTTGTGACATCGCAGCTGTGGATTTGGCATTTGCAGCCATCAGAAGCGATGCTCAGCTCACAGTGAGATGATCCAAAGGGAGTGCCAAAACCCTTTGGATCCCTTTGGTAATTTAACAATGTACATCAGTTTGGTATGGAAAATGGCCCACGTATGGATGATTTATCTGATTAAATACTGGTGGTTTTGCATAGCTATGTGAAATTAACATGGAGTAGCACATGTCCTTAGCATCCTAAGCTTGCATCGCATCATATCCCAGTATCGTTTGGCTTGTAATGAGTTGCAGTTAGGACGTATTTGGGAATTTCACGCATCCTCGCCATGGAGCCCTATAAAATAAGCCATCGAAACACGTTTGCTTAGCATTGATTCATATCTTTGTTTCTTTTAGGAAAGGGGTATTTCTATTGGGGGTTATTTGATTCATATGTATGTTTATTATTTGGTGTATGATGTTTTCATGTGCCGTTCTCATCCACCAATATGATCTACCATGATCTACCACTGGTCATCAGCACGTTTCAGGACGGCTCGGTGGTGACCTGGGGCAACCCGAAACTTGGAAGTAACATCAGTGCGGTGCCTTTGCCGAAAAGCTATTGATGATTGCGGCGATATGGATAGTATGGATCTATACTAAACCACATTATACTACAATATGTATATGCATTATATATTATATATATATGTTATATATTATGAATTATTTGTATATAGCGACCGACTTACAGTTAGAAACAAGTTTGGAAAAATAAACGTGGCGGCCACATGGTACCTACCCGTTTCTAAGTGTACACTTAGAAACCAAACAAGTCAACACTTAGAAACAAAATTATCATATTTGTCACTAACACTTAGAAACTACTTGAAACTACCCTAATTATTTCATTAACACTTAGAAAAAAACTATCATATGTTTCAAACTATCAATATTTTAGTCAATTTCCTAGAATCGTATCAATTGCCAAAAGATGCACACACACATGATATGAAAATCATGTATATGGTGTCAATGGCCATGTGAAACGTGTCTTGGAGTTGGAAAGACTCTTTGGGTTTCGTTACTTTCTACCGAACTTCAAGAACAAAACAAAGTACAAAGAAGATTGGATGTGGGCATTGGTGGCAGTCCATGATTTCTGCGAATGCGATGAGTTTTCCAGCCGATTTCAGCACGGCATTGTAGTAGCATCGGCTGACACAGGCTTTGGAGAAGATTATATGTTTGCCTGTAGATATGCTCACATGCGCACATGATATTTAATTACTGTATTTATTTGTATATATAGATATATACACATATAATGTATATATATATATGTGTATATTATGTGTTTGTTCAGATATAGTGACCGACCTGCATTTTGGAGCAAACATAGCCCCAAACGAGGTTTCTAAGTGTTGAGGGCATTTCTTAGTGTTGTGTTTTTTTATCAACACTTAGAAACTGAAATTGCGATTTTTTTTGAAGTTTCTAAGTGTTTGCTCCAAAATTTTGGAAATATGTTTCTAAGTGTAGGCCGGTCGCTATATATAAGCAAATCCAGGATAATCTAAGCAAATCCAGGATAATCCAGGTTATCTGAAGATCGGGAATGAAACATCGTTGATATTGACGGAGCATTGAAAGTGATATGGGGATAGAACACCCGGTACTACATAATATCATTCTAATTCCAATCAACAAAACTCGGGATTTTCCAACCTGCTGAAATGGTAACCTGTCATAGTTTGTAGCGTAATTTGTGACGTTAACCTACAAGCATTTGTATGATTTTTGATTTGTATGATGTATCATGTACAGAATGATCACGGTATGCTGGAAGACGAAGCCTTTAGAGAGGAAGTGGTTTCGTGGGCTATTGCTCCAGGAAAGGTATGTCCCTGGCTTTCTCTAGGATAAACTCTATCCTGTCCGTGCTTTAATTAGCATCCCCAAGTACTTGTTTTAAAACCCCAAGTCTAGACGGTTCAAACTCAATTTAATTGCTTAACTGCCAGTCTTATGCCATGAAACCACCAGTTTTATGCGGGTGAAGCATTGGTTTTGATTCGTAAGTAAACAACAACTAAGGGATACCTACCATAAGGCTAATTAATTATGTATATATATATACTGTTTATGTATACATATTATGTATACATATGTGGCTGTCAGTTGGAATGCAGCTTAGTCAAGGAACTCGGGCACCACCTTGTGTATCCCATTGTGTCCCCATTGCGCAACCATGTTTTGTAAATCAAACGTTCTGCGGTGTTTATTTCCTAATTAGCTGCTTTGAGAGCTACGATTTGCATCATGTTCATCATGTTCCATGTGTTCTGGTTAAACACTCAAGTTTTGGTTGATTTGGTTGTGCTTATTCAACCCCCATTTATAGACTCAAATTGTCCCGACATTATGTTTTCCTAATTTGTCTGGTTCACAGATACCGAAATAATCGATGTAGATCAACGTATTTCCCTCATAAAACCACCTTTCCTCAGGTGAAGTCACAACTCTTTGACGTGCAGCAGATCTGTGGCACCGCCAGCAGTTTCGCTGCACTGCGGAGCGATGGGCGGGTGGTGACCTGGGGACAAGCCGGAGCTGGAGGAGAAAGCAGCCAGGTGCAGGAGTGATGGGATTAGGAAAATTTCGTGGGACTTGGTGATTGTGTTCCACTAGGAAGTTGATATGTTTGATATATTTCACCATAGTTGTAGGGGCCTCATACCCCATGGAGGTTATACGGAATAATAAGCCTAAGTGCAACCCCAAGTTGCGACAAGAGAGGGCGGTTTAACCATCAAAAACTGGGAGCTAAGCATTAAGAATGGAGAATGGTGGCTTTATCATCAAGAATGGTGGTTAGATATCATGTAAGGGAGTTCGTTTTTTTTTTGGTGGGGGATTTGGATTTTCTGGTGGTGAAATGTTTTTGAACTTTGAGTTGTTTTTTTTGATATTGTTTGGTGTTTTCCCGGTTCCATTTAGTCATAGGCCTAATAGGAGCCTAGGGTAAACGAGCCGAGGGCCCGTTGTGGGAGGCTCATATATAAGGTCTGTGGAGTTTGCGTATTTGCTGCGGTTTTCCGTTATTTGGAATTATTTGGCATAGTTTTCACATATATATATAATATGTATAATTTTAAAAATATGTGTGTGTTTCTTATTTGCTCTTGCTCTTATTTGTTCTCTAATTTTCCTTCAATTGCCCCCGGGCGCCTTCACTCTGGGCTGTCGATCTGGTCGGGGTAATGATTCAGTGTTTTATGAGGCCTTCCCCCCCAATATCAAAAAACAAGGAAAACCACCCAAAAAGGCTGATGCAGTTTTGGACCCAGAGAATTTCCCAACCTGCAGATTCTATATTTTTTTATATTTTGTTTCTAATATTGCTGGGTTTTATCGCAATCCTTGTGACAAAACAGCAACAGCTCCCATCCCATTCCGCAGGACCGGCTCTACGACGTGCGTCAGGTGGTGGCCGCGGAGAGCGCCTTCTGCGCGCTGCGCTGGGACGGCCGTGTAGTCACCTGGGGCCGCGCGGACATCGGCGGGGATAGCGGCGCGGTGCAGAGCCAGCTGAGAGCCGTGGTGCTTTTACGGATGGGATGGGGCCGGAGAAAACCAGCCGAAAATGGTGATTTTAACCAGCAAAGATGGTGATTTCCGCTTGGTTATCGCTGTAACAACGAAAGACTATGGAGATTTAAATAAATGGATATATTGGCATCTTCAACTGGTAGAAGCTGGTGGGGTTTTGTATTGAATATTAGGGAGCTATAAGATATAGTTGGATATAGAGGAAAATATAGATGTGTTACACTGGAAAGAATGGATTCATCTTGTTTTTGCGAAGTCTACTGGTTCTACTGTCAAACAAAAAAGGTGATGGTTTAATTGTTGCTTGATATCGGAGACTAGCCTTGTCAGTAGAATATGTTGGAGACAAAAAAACGGGCAGTTGATTAGGCGCATGGTTTAACATGGTTTAACTAAACGGTTTAACCTTCAACTATGGGAGTATGACCATGGAGAACAAGGAGGTTCAGGGCAGCTGCTTTCAATTTCAATTTAATCTCGACAAAGCAATTCCTCAGAACGACCTCAACATAAAAAGCCAGTTTATGTTTGGGGAATCATTGCAAAATCTGTTTATTTTAGATTCAGAAAGGGACGCCACCAGGGCCCACAAATCACATACTTGCAATTTTGCTGATTTTTAGGTATTTTCTTTTTTATTCTTGCTGTTATCAATGACTTCTATTGGAAGGATATGTATATATGTATACATTTCATCGAATACACGTATCTATTCCATTTCCCTGAAGGATTTATACAAGCATGTGTTTCAGTGACGCTACTCCAGGGGGGGGTCGAGCAAAAAATAATATATATATATGTATATATAGATATATATATATATATATATAACGCTACTCTAGGTGGGGGGTCGAGCAAAAAAAATATATATATATATATATATTTTTGGCTCGACCCCCCCCCCACTCCCTGTGAGAAGAAAATGCGCAGGATGTGGCCAGTGGGGACTAGATCGATGCCAATGCCAAGTTAAAAAAAATGGAACACCTGGGGGCAAGTACAGGGGACACCTGGGGGAGAAGTAAAGGGGACACCTGGGGGAGAAGTAGGGATACACAAGGGTGACAAATAGGGACAAACAAAGTGGGAAACATAAGATAGAGACACTCAAAGAGGA
>Ga0126342_10017672_pt1 | contig 12312 bp, 11 predicted proteins | sample Cyp1metagenome_FD_92528 | JGI IMG/M metagenome (GOLD analysis project Ga0126342, IMG submission 92528) | Coral microbial communities from Lord Howe Island, Old Settlement Bay, Australia - Cyphastrea 1 metagenome | ecosystem: Host-associated > Invertebrates > Cnidaria > Coral ... | reverse complement strand
ATCATAGTTTCCAAATCCGCTGTTATAGTTTCCAAATCACGTGCCTTAGTTTCTAAGTCATAGTTTCCAAATCCGCGGTTCCCAGTTTCCAAATCACACCTCATAGTTTCCAAATCATAGTTTTCAAATCATAGTTTCCAAATCCGCGGTTCCTAGTTTCCAAATCACACCTCATAGTTTCCAAATCATAGTTTCCAAATCATAGTTTCCAAATCCGCTGTTTTAGTTTCCAAATCACGCGGTGACCATTGTGGAAGGCCCCTTTTGAGGGGAGTATGGAAGCATGATTGAAGATTTTGAACACTGCTCATGTAGGAAGGGCACCAGCAAAGATGGTGACTGTACCAACATGTACCAACCAAAGTCCGGCCATGGCCATGGTGGCTCATTTTTTACCAGACTCACCTGGCCAGATGATTTGTTTCATGTTTACATGCTTGAGCCCGTGTTTTTTGATTATGTTCCAATATGTTCCATCAAGATGTGAGGTGATGTTCCATTTGTTGACCAATCTATTTTTGCCGCCATGTCTTTTGTCAATGCGAAATTGGTTTTACCAGTTAAATAATACAAACTTGTTTTGAAACATAAAATTTTCACACATGAAGTTGTTTCCCAAATGACGAAAGCGTTGCGTTGCGCTTTTACGTCGCGCGCCCGCAACGGCGCAACGTGAGGAGCTGATTCCCTTCTTGGATTTGTGCTCTGCTCTGGCTGGGTCTGTGGGTCCCATGGCGATGTCGTCCCACTGAAGTGCTGAGGTCAGTATAATTACGTATGGTATAGTGTTTACCCCCTGGGAACTTAACATAGCTATTGAACATGGCCATAGAAATAGTGGATTTACCCATTGAGCATTGTAATTTTCCATAGTTGTGTTAGATTATATAAATGTGGTTTGAGTGATTATGGTATAGTGACTATTCCTTATGGTATATTACATGTGGTCACTGAAATAGTCACTATTACATATGGTCAGTATTATTTGATCCCATGTGGATTTGCATGTCAATAATGATGAAATATATCGTAATTACAATATAAATCGATATATGATGTGTGTATATATATTTATAATAATAATAATAATAATTCATCACCCGGTGATAGTATGTTCCCCAAAGTTTCAATGTACAATAGCAAGGGTAACAGTATGGATTTTAACCTGAATATTGTTAGACTATTGTTCGGCGATTTAATCAACAAAATATGAGTATAAGGTGGTAAATTCTTGTGAGCCCAATGCATTAAACCACCTTTGTAATCCATGAAGGGTGGTCATGTTGCATCACTGCCGGGGGCATACCCTGGCTGCCATGGCCACCTCACTTGGGGATGGTTTGTGGCGCTTTGCCTCATTGGTTTGTGGTTGTTTGTGTTCCTGCTTGATTATCCCAATTGGTTATGTAATATGATTCAAACAACAATTGATGCCGGCAGAAAGACATTGAGGGCAGAGAGAGAGAGAGAGAGAGAGAGAGAGTCAATCTTACTAGTCAATAATGATTTGGGAATTCGGCCATAGATATGTGTTGAAAACTCAGCATTTAGCTGTGTAATGTCGCTAATCAGCAAAACACACAATCAACCACCATGATGATAAGTGTTATGAAATCAGTGTTAAGCATATTTAGCATGTTCACTTGGAACTGAATGCATTGCAGCTATACTTGATATACGCTTAGTTTTGTTCCGTTTCTTTGAGGATTGATTAGGTGTTGATACTGTATATATTATATATATATATAGCCCAGCACATATTTTCATTTGTTCGCAGGGCAAATCAACAAATCACCATATTTTCATGGTAAAATATCATCGTGTCCTGCTTAAATCGCAGAAATTACAAGTTAAATCCACATGTCTGTAGGAAATTCAAAGTTTTTCCTGGTTGCCTTTGCATTTGCACCAGTTCAATCTGGTGTGATTCCATCCCGATTCCCTCCTGCCATTGTGTTTTTGTCATTTGTGATGTTGTGTAAATGCCAGGCTGATACTGGTTCAATGCACATGTTTTCACATACTTGTAAGTTTCTTAAAATGGTGAATCCAAAAAATCCTGGGTTTCAAGACGAAAAATACGGATGATGTGGGGGTGCCCGAATGACTCCCATAATAATCACAAAAAATCACCATATCACCAATATATATATAGATAGATACACATAATAATTGGTGATTATTGGTGATTTTTGGTGATTATAGATATAATCAAATCACCAATAATCACAAACAATACACCAGATTATAGATACCTAATATCAACAGTTCAACACATCACCCAACCGGCACGGCCTCAGGTGACTCACTGTTCAGCTCTCGGCAGCTGGCGCCGTTGTCACAGCTCTGTGTGGCAGCCCTGGGGTCCACTGAGCGGGGAAGCCCAGGGGCTTCCAAGCAGCGGTACCAGGAGATTCCATATTATATGCATAGTTATAGGTACATCATTTTACATGTTTACCATGTATGCATAATTATATTTATAGTTCTTTATTTGTTTATTTTTTTTGGTTTGCTGAGTTTATCAATATTTATATATATATATATATACATACTAGCTGTGTTTTATAGTCAATAACATGTTTGATATTCTGATATATTTGTATTTAGTATGGCTTTCATCCACTTGTAATGTTTTCATTGCGATTCGGTGTTTCTAGGTGATCCGGGATCACAAGATGGCTACAGTATCCGCAGTTTTGCTTGCTCCCATTGTTGCAGCCCTTGGTTCAAGGGAAAATGTCAGGAAACAACGTTCATTTCAGGGTATTCTTTTGTATGTAAACCCCGGATTGAAACCTTGGTTGGTTAATCAGGGGATACCCCTCCCCCAAAAAAACACATATGCATATATATTTATATATATATATATACACATGCATATAATTTTCTAAAATCACATGTGCACATATTTACTTTTTAGTATATATATATATACATATATATACATATTTTTATATAGTCAACACTTGCCCCCCCTCACATTAAACAGCCCTGCGGTTTGGCAAACTCCAGGGGTATCAAGTATGTCCTTGTCCCAATCAGTGATTAAGGACCAACGCATCACATTCATTCACAAACATTTCTGGGAGCATCTTCTGCAGATTCCAGTTGGAGGATCGTCTCATAGATTGTTAGGGGCAAATCTAACTAATAGGCGCTGATCTCATTTTGTAGAGTTACCCAACGTATCTCTGTATTCTAACGGTTACTCAGTGGTAGGGTCCAAAGGGAAGTCGAGGTAGGTGATACTGTAAGCTGGCAATCTTGATGTGTATATAATATAATACATTATGTATATATATATATATTTATTCACACATTTTCCTTTTGTATGGATGATCAGTTCCTTGTACCCGATACATAGAGGTTTTACAAAACATCCAGTCTATATTGACTATATTTGAATATAATTTTCCAGGTACGTATCTCGATCAATATATTCACTTGTACATCTATTTAGATCCGCGTACCTTCCAAGTTAAGGCTTAGGATTTTGCCAACATCAGCTAAAATCCATATAATTAAGGGGTTGCGGTACATCGAATAGTCAACTGAAACAGACTAAACTCATACGAACCAAGTATACGTGTATATATATACACATTATGCAGTAGATATACCAACTCTATATTACTCATCATGCTAATACATCAATATACATATGTAGATGCATTGCGAAATATATATATATATATCACACATATACTACTTGTGTTGGATATATTTAATACCCTCTGGAACTTTAACATAACTATTGAACATGGCCCATTTATATTCGATTTACCTATTCAAAATAGTGATTTTCCATAGCTATGTTAGTCATAACCAGAGGGTACATGTTCACTAAGCACCCATCAACCTTAGGCACGAGGTGCTGAAGCCTGCGCTGCTCTTCCTACAGCGTTTGCTGACCTCGCGCTCGGCACAGCTGTCGTCCACGGACGTCGCTGCGTTGGCGCAGCAGGTGGTGGGACGATTTCATCAGTGGCCCAGGAGGGCCCCCCATGGGAGGATGCCCTGGAAGTAGCTACAGTACGATAGATTTATTGCTATATTATTTCTCATCATCATCATGTTATATATTATATATATCATACATTATATTATTATATTACGATATAATTAGATTAATTTGGATTATTTTTTTGCTTTTCTATTATTGCTGAGGCACCATTTGGGATTTCTTACCAATCAGCTACACCAGACTCTTGTCATCCGCTCGGTTATGAACAAACGCCTGCGGCATCGTTGGCACAGTGCCTAGGAGCATGAGCGGAGGGATCTTCAAGGTTTTCTCCGCTATGGCTGAGAGTAACTCGGACATATCGCTTCCTGCTGGTTGGCGAATGTTGGTTGGGATTTTGGGGATATAACTGATATAACCTCTGGTTAACGTTACAAAACAGGTCATTCCAGAAATCCTGGGGTTTCTCTTGGAAAGACATCTGCAAATGGTGAATTTTCCATAGCTATGTTACAGGCTATGTTCGTCTACTGGAGACTAGTTTGGACGGATTGCAGCCATACATTGATATTTTAGGTTCAATTTGTTGCTTCACTTTTCGGACTCAACGGGTTTACCCTGGTGTCCCATCACGGTTAACACTTTTAGACTTTTAGCTTTGCATTATGCTGTTCAACAGACCGTCCTGAAATGCTATGACCCATTGGTGATTAGTGACATTTCCAGGTGTGGCGCTTTTTTCTTTTTTTTGGTGTCTTTGTTTGGAACTAACTTTCTTCATTTGTTTCCACGACATCAAGAGCGGTACGAATCCTATGGTGTCCTCACTCCTAACCATTAATTTGGCAACACAGACAAGTCCTATACTCTCATCAATTGCGCCTAACATTGAACATTCATGTTTTTGGTCATGGTTTCCCTTCAGGCAAGCATGGGACAACTTGTACTTTCTATGTTTTGAGCTTCATTATAGTTGACTAAAAATGAGGTTGACGATTCAGGAAAAAACAGAGACTTCCAATTTAAGCATTAAACCCCTAACTGGGCTGTATCCACCAGAACAATAACCTTTCAGAAAAAAATGGTTGGGTTTCATGTTGAATGTAGAATACTCTCCTGTAAGCTAACATAGATGTGGAGCACCCACGATTTGTAGATCATGTTTGGAACGGGTTTCCCCATAGGTTTGTTTTCCACATCTACGGTAGTTTACCCTACAGGGTGCTACTCCCCAGTTGTAAGTTGGCTTATTCCCATCAAGTCTATAAGTTATAGCCCCCAAAAACATGAGTTCTTGGGGTTAGAAACTAACTTAGCTCGCGAACTGCGGCACCAGTCGGGTAATTATGTGATTTTTGGTTGGCGAACCATAGAAGGCGCGATTTTCAAGGTCCAAAGCGCACCATATAAGGCGCCTTATTTTGCAGGGATATTCCCTTACAAAAAAATAGGAACAATGATATATCCCTACAATAGCCGTACAACATATATAATTATGGGATATATTGGCTTATGGTAGGTACCTCCAATAATTCGGTTCTGAAATGGCCATGGATTTCCATATGGCTTTTCGCGGTCAGGACACGAACCAATCTACCTCTCAACGGTGGCGGCTGCGGGCTCCGCTGGTTCCACAGCACCCTGCATGGCTTCATTGTCCGCCGCCGATCGGTGACTTGGCCAGGAAGCTGCTCCCGCCGTTCTGGGGTATAAGAAGTTCCATTGGGGAATCATTCCATTTAGTTCCTATACCCTCCGGTAAACAAACATAGCTATTGAAAATGGCCATAGAAATAGTTGCTTTACCCATTTAAAGTGTTTGTCCATAGTTATGTTAGTTTACCAGAGGGTATGGGGGGGTTCATTTTATTGATATATGTTGGTGGTAAAATTATCATTATGTTGGTGATGGGCAAAAATTATCTGGTGTATATACAGTAGACCCACTATCATTATTTATATAGAGGGTTTTAGTAAATTTGGTATGTGTTTTGTATGAAGTGGGTAAAAACAGGCAACTCCAATCCTGAAAAGGACGGTGGTTGTAAAATCCAATCTCAATGAACTTTTGAAATCCATATGTTCCAATGTTTCAAGATTAACTCCCCACGTTTGGTGTGTTAAATGGTAATGTTTTGCGGTTGGAACCATTCCAATAAGCCCCAGCACCAATTGTTGGGGGTTGATCGTTTGGACCCATATTGTTGAGTGTACCCATCTCATTGTATGTATGTATGTGTGTATATATATATATATATGATATGTATATGTATATATATGATATGTATATATATATGTATGATATGTATATATATATGGCATGACCTCCCATTATATACCAATTAGATATCCAACAAAATCAAACTTTCTCGCTGGCTGAATGATATGTGTTCATGGATTAAATCCAGATGTTTGATGTTTCAATCACTATTTTGGATGGTGAAATTTTCATTGTGAGTGGCGAAAATCCCCATTTTGGCTGGTTAGATCCCTATCTTTGGTTAAATCTGTTAAATCCCATTGTTGCTTGTTAAATCCACATCTTCAATGGTTCAATCAGTGTTGAAGGTTAAATCATCGTGAAACCGCCAAGGCCAAATCCCAATTTGATGTCCCACAGTTATGGCCCGAAATACCGGTGATAAGTGAGTAAGTCAGCCCAGTTATGTAATGTATAACCCCATTTATAACCACTTAAAACTGATACTATGGGCTTAAACTTCCCATTTTCCATCATTTTCCTACGGTTTTCCGAAAGCTAAAGGGCTAAAGCCAGGGTCTCCCACGTCCCATCGCAGGCAGCTTGCGCAGCAGGCCATGGCCCGACTGCGCGGTCCGCGGCTGAAGCACTTGCTGCAGGAGTTGGGCGATATTGCGCGGGGCGAACACACCGTGGAGACTTGGAGAACTGTGAAGGTGATTTTGGCGGTTTTGATGGAGCTTTGGTACACAGATATAGGGGGAATATTACGGAATCCAAAATCATATAACATTATGATGAAGGTTTAGTTGATGATGTTTATGGATTTTAGTAACCAATAGATAACCATTAGTTAAGCTTTAGATATCCACTAGTTCTTAGTCGATGGATTTGTGTGAAACCTTGGGTTTGAATGGAAAAATGACCATAGTTTTGGATCTGTTGATGATTTTGATTGCCCCTTACGAACCAGATAACCATTGGCTAACACAAGTATATAACCACTACTCACCATTGCCCGTGACTTTTTGAGTCGATGGTTTGGCTTAGTTTCCCACCATGGCCGCACTAAATCAAGGTTTCAACTGTAATCTTTGTTTTGCGGTTTGTTGATGATTTGGTTTTTTTCCCAATAGAAAAATCCACTGCGGAATCGATTAAGGGAGTAGTTTTTGTTTTTTCTTTGGGTTTCCTGAAGCAAATCCAAGGATATGTTGCAGAGCTTTGCGGAATGACAAAAAACCGTTGAGCGGAGTGGTCGGGTGATGGGCGAAAATGGCGATACGCGGCTAAGCTTCTGGATGATGCAAACATAAATCACTGGCGTTTAACCAGAAAAATGATGACACAGTTTTATGCAGATGGTTGGGTGATGGGTTCAACGGTTCAAAGTTGGCTGATTAAAAAAATGAAGATTCAAGCTGCGACAAAAGGGATGTTGGGAGATACTGTAGTGAAACTATATGAGACTGATGCATTTTTGGGGACAAGTTTCGTGATGCGTAATGAAGTGTGTGGCTGCATAGTTTATGATGGTTTACTGTTGTCATGCTGGGTTTTGAATTGGACACAGCAGGCAGCCTCACGTAATTTCCTCCCATCATCTCGATGATGGTGAAGATTGGGGAAATCATCATCCCACAATGTTTTTTCATGATATATTATATTTTGACTTGGGAACATTTGTAATTTGTCCAAATGCTGGTAGATGTGTGGGGAACACCCTGGTTTTACTTGGTAAGATCATAGACTGGTCTTGAAATACGGTTTGGTGCTGAAAGTAGCAACACGTCGAGCCACACAGATGAATGCGGAATGCACACAGCTACCGGCTACCGGTCCGATGAATGTAGCCGTGGCTTAATTTTCTGTTCTTACCTGATACCATAAGGTTAAATATGTTTTGTTTTATTGCAATGTGAAAGTGTGTTTTTGATAAGTACAAAACATGATCATGATGATGATGATGATTGTTATTATTATTACAATTATTTTTATTTTTAATTTTAATTATTCTTATTGTTGTTATTATCACTATTAATTATCATTATTATTATTATATATCAATATGTCAATATACATATAGGTGCAGGTGTTTTGTATGCAGCCCTATCATTTGCACGTTTTGCAGTTTTTGGGCTTACTCAAAGTCGGCCCTTTGTCAGCCCTTTTCCCCCGCCATAGCCAGGATGCCATTGACGCACTGAACGACAACTACAAGTCATGGGCTTACTTCGGAGATGAATGCTGAGTGGTCATTTTACCTTATTTGAGTCAGGTGAGTATGACTTATCGGCTATATTTGGTTGGGCCCAAGATGGCATTTGATATTGTCATTTTTAGCATTAAACTGCACAATGTTTCCATGTTTGTTTGATATTCTCTGGAGCCAGAACCACGGGTCGGACATTCTCAGAGAAACTGTTGATTCAGTCAGTCAATTTTGAGGGTTCAATGATGTCGTGAAATCCAACCTTGCGCAAACTCCAATCAGTCAGATCTAGTGAAATCGTGAACTCCAAAAAGCCACATGTCAATTCAGAGTGGGTGGGTGAAGATTGGTTGTCCTATTTCCAGGATTCGAGAGGAGAAAGACTGCAAGCCAATGAAGGTCTTCATTGCGCCGGTTGATTGGGCATTTTGGGAGCTTCCATGGCTTCCATCCATACATTTGGGGTATACCGTGCAGTTTTTGATGGTCAGATCAGAGCTGAGGGTCAAAACCTACCCATAACTAGAGGGGTGATGATGTTGTGACCCATCCCCATTTTGAGAAGGGATACCAGGGCTGATCTGGATCCACTACTCCCATTCACGAAGGACATGGGTGACACGGAGTTTAATATTATTTAGTGTGCAGGTAAATCCGCCCCAAAGCATGTTTCAAGTACGGAAATGATGTTGCAAACTCGATATGTGCAGCATTGTGGCGGTAGTTTGCTCCCTGCATGGTATCTTTTGATTGACAGGTTCGGGAAAAAACCCTCATTCAGCACAGCCAACAGGAAAATTATATATACATGTATATATGGTCTGCCGAACCCACCGCCTTCCCCATGCCCAAAGGACATGATTGGATGATTGGACATTTCTGGCTCACAGGATAGGCCAGGCTCGCAGACATGGCAGTCAAGCGGGAGGCGATCCGAAACATGGCCCGATCCGATTGAAATGTTTGTGCTTTATGGGATAGGTGTCAAATATTCCAACAACTGTCTATTGGTTCGTTAAATCACTCGTAGGACCTCCTGAAATCACCACAAACCTGAGTTATTCAACTGGTTCACTGTAGATTCTGATGGACAGAGGTTGTTACAATCAAACTTTTGTGCCTTGTTATTCTAAAGAGATAAGCTTAGCACCCTGGGGTTCTATCCCCCTGGCCTGCAGGCTGGCTTGGCACAGATTCACGGCTCCGCACGGCTCTTCCGCGAGTGCGCTGCGGTTTTGGGAGGGGGATATGAATGAAACCAAGGAAACAGATCGTGGGTAAAAGCCGCGAAAAAGGATGGTTTCACATCATGGAAAATTCATGTTTAATTGTGCTTGACGAGCAGAAAAGGTGGTTTTAAGTGCAAAAGATGGTGGGTTTAAAATGCCATATGTTTATGAACCAGCAAAACCATTGGGTCAATGCAAAACAGGGGGGGTTAGGGGTTTAACAAATGGAATTGCCACTGCAGGCTAGCCCTGCTGGGGAAGTGGAACAGAGGAACTGAAAGCCACGGGGATCCTCAATTTCAAGAAGCCCTTAGATCATGAATGTGAATGTGTGGGTGTCCATCTCACATATCGCAACTGGTTTGTGGGAGGACCCAAAGCCGAAAGCCTTTTTCTTGCCGTGAGAACAAGTCTGACCATCATGTTACAAATGACAATTCAATAAGTGGTCATCAGAGTTCCCTCTGTGGCTGGAAATTTGATGTTGGTTCATCCTGCAAAAACAAAGGTGGAATGAACAATGGAAATGGAGAACTGGACCAGAAAACATGTGGTGGTTGACCATCAAAGTTGTGATTTATACACATAAAATTCTAAGTTTACTTGACAATTGGGTCATGTTTCCGATCCAGATCCGGTGAGATCATCTCCAGGATCTTCCAAGAGACAAGCAGCGGGGATTTCGGCATCCATATCAAAGATGGTCCGCTGTTCCGTTGCCACACCAGTTCCTAGGGCTTAAAATTGGGCCGAAGGGAGTAATGCAGCCTTGGGGGATCAAAGACGGCAATGGCAAAATGACAACCATTGGATAATTATAGTTATAGACAATTATAATTATAGATAGTTAGTTGTTCAGTTGTTTTTTACTCACAATTTGGCCTCTCCGTGGCCATTGACAAGGGTTGTAAAGATTGTAAAGGTCTAGAGCCTAAAGATATCTCCTGTGGTATGGTCAGGGGCTGCCCTTTATGGTAAAATCTAAAGTAGTCAGCAACAGTCATTTTTCACAAGCAGTAGCTAAGTGTTGTTCTCATACGCAAGCACTGAGCCTGTTATGACGATCCAAATAGCATCAAACAGCTACCCTGTCATGCCAGGAACCACATGATATTGTTTCAACACAGGAAATGCCATCCGAATAAAGCTTCAAAGAGCTGAACATTGGAAACATTTGGAAACCTCATAATATCCCCCGAGTGTTCATTCCTGCAACCTCAGGAATTCTGGATACGTCTGGGGGGTTCTGTGGAAAAGTCAGCAGCTCGGCCGCTTAAGGCATTTGTTTTCTGAATGTTCACCTTTGGGTGGAGCAGTTGGAATGATGACTGAACTCAAATCGGTTTTCCATAGATGGACTGCAAGAGTATGGCTCGATAGTTGCGACTGAATCATCGACAATCGAGTGACATGGTTCGTGTTGATTATTCAATTTTGTAGGTATTAACCTGTCACCAGTAATCACGCAATGAGCAATGGCATGCATCACAAGTTTTAGTTGGGGTAGGGCATCCAGTACCAAGAAATGATCAGTTTTAGATCTCAAAACGTCCCAATGTAATCCATCAAATGGCAAATTTTAGGAGGACTGTCAGAGTTACTGTGAGTTACTGTAGCATGTTTACTTCACGCAGGAATAGTGCCAAATGGAGGACTGGTCATGATAATTCTGTGAAAAGATGCTAGGTTATTGATTGTTATTGTATGTTGCATGTTGGTGCGTGTTGAGTCATCAATCCTCCCCAAATTCAACACCCTTACAGAACTAAGTGCCACTTGTCTTTTGATGAACATTCACCCACTACCTTCCAGTAATCAAACATGGCAATGGACAATCATCCATTTATTTTGTAGATGATTTTCCCAGCCATAAATCTCCATTTTAGGGGACTTTCCAGCTAGACTCGAAGGTACTGTGCCGGTTTCTGCTGGTTTTTGCACGCTCAGGACAGTTCGGGAAGCTGATGAGCCGAAACGCAGACCATGATGAGATTCCAGCTGCCAAAGACTATTTCAAGGCTCAAGGCCAGCAAGATTTCGCCTTTTCTTACTGGTGCTAAAGGTAAATGGTGGAATGGGATGGGATGATTATTAACTATTAATAGTTATTAATAGTTATTAATAGTTATTAATAGTTGTTAATAGTTATTAATAGTTATTAATAGTTATTTATAGTTATTATGGATCAATGAGCTTCAATGAGTGGATGGGATGATTGTGAACATACCATATATCATTTTTTTGTTGGATCATTCCCCCTTTCCGTAGCTTTAGCACCAGTAAGTTTGTTTCTGGTGGACTTGGCCGACGGCCGCTTTCCGTTTTTTTTTCCGGAGAATCACCGTGATCATCACCATCATCCATCAGTACCCATTACCATCTGGTTATGACTAACATAGCCATGGTATAGATGGCCCATAGAAATAGATGGTTTACCGTTATTAAAAATGGGTGGATCTTTCCATGGCTATGTAACAAATAACCAGATGGTAATTACCGATTATGAATCATCATTAATCCATCATTAATTAACCGGTAATTAATGGTAATAATTGGTAATATGTAATGGTGATTTACCCACCATTAATCCATTATAAACCATAATCAACCATGATTAACCATTATCAACCATCATTCACCATCAACAGAATCAAAATCCTCATCCTGATCCGTGTCAGAGTTCCTTTTGGTCTTGTACATCATT
>Ga0126342_10017671_pt1 | contig 12312 bp, 14 predicted proteins | sample Cyp1metagenome_FD_92528 | JGI IMG/M metagenome (GOLD analysis project Ga0126342, IMG submission 92528) | Coral microbial communities from Lord Howe Island, Old Settlement Bay, Australia - Cyphastrea 1 metagenome | ecosystem: Host-associated > Invertebrates > Cnidaria > Coral ... | reverse complement strand
TTTTTCGACATCTCAACTTCCAAAAGTGGTCCGACGCTGAGGTGTTTTGTACCTTTTCACTTCGAAATGTGTTTCGCGCCACAACGGCGTTCACTTTTTCGGCATTGCAACTTCCAAAAGTGGTCCGGAGCTGAGGTGTTTTGTACATTTTGATTTGCAAATGTGCTTCGCGCCACAACAGCGTGCAACTTTTCATCTCTCATCTGGCGAGCTGGCTCCGCACCCGCCGCTTTAGCGAGCCTACTTTTCGACCCTCCTGAGCCACAAATCCTTGGAAAAACACAGTGTTTCGCGACTTTCCTACCTTTTCGCGCATCTGCATCTTCTTTCTTCTGACTTTTTCTCTTCTGATCTTCTCACCTCTGCGTTTCAACAGTCCATATTGTCGGAAGTTTCACTTCTAAATTTCCTTCGATTAAAATCCCTTTAAAAAACTGCAAAAAACGGGTCCACAAAGGGTACCCCCCTTGCAGGTCCTTGCATTTGCAATTAAAAACTGGAATTAGCACTTGCAACAAAGAACAACCTTCCTGGCTCTAGCAGACATTTTTTTTTTCTCCTTGGTGTTTGTTAATTGTGGCTCAATTTTTTTAATTGTGATTGCATGTTTTTCAAAAGCAAAAACAAAGCAAACCTTTACCAAATCAAAAGAAATACCTTGTTCAAAAAAGTTGTTTTCTTTATTAAAATCCTTTTTAAAACATTGCAAAAAACAGGTCCACAAAGGGTACCCCCTTGCAGGCCCTTGCATTTGCAATTAAAAACTGGAATTAGCACTTGCAATAAGAAACAACCTTCGTGGCTCTAGCAGGATTTTTTCCTTTCTTCCTATCAGAATCCAACGAAGATCCCATCGGAGCCCATCAGAAAAGAGAGGATTTGTCAAACCTTACAGAAGCCTTTAGGGAAGAGTTTGGATTTTCGATTTACTATTGCCAAGCAGACCCCCCCCTTTAAAAAAAGTAAATAAAATAAAATTTAGGGGAGGACCCCCCTTTACTATTGTCGACGTAACATTAATTGGACGAAAACATGCTCCAACCTTCAAACATGTTCAAACAACGTTTTTTTGCAGCAAAGAATTGACCGGAGAACCCATATGTAGATGCAAATGTTTACGCACATGCATTTGGATATGGATATGGATGTGTTCATGTATGTGTATATACACAAATGTATACATATACATATACAAATATGTATATGCACATTTAAACACGGGTGTGGATTTAGATGTGGATGTATATCTATATTCTTGCGTGTGCGTGCATGTGAATGTCCATGTGTAAATGTAAGTGCATTTGAATATACATCTGCATGTGCATGTGCATGTGCATGTGTATGTGTATGTGTATGTGTGTGTATGTGTATGCATGCATGCATGCATGCATGTATATGTGTATGCATGTGTGTGATGTGTATGATGTGTGTGCATGTGTGTGCATGTGTGTGCATGTGTGTGCATGTGTGTGCATGTGTGTGTGCATGTGTGTGCATGTGTGTGTGCATGTGTGTCCATGTGTCTGCATGTGTACGCATGTGTGTGCATGTGTGTGCATGTGTATGTATTTTTGTGAGCACGCATGTGTATGTGTATGAATATGAGTATGAGCGCGTCTATGTGGAAGAAGAAGTGGATCTGTATGTGTATGTGTGTGTGTATGCGTGTGCGTATGCATGTGCGTGTGTGTGTGCATATGTGTCTGTGTATGTGCATGTGTATGTGCATGTCCATCTGTATGTGTATGCGTGCATGTGGCTGATCTTGCAAATATGTTGGTGTCTAAGTATGTAGGTTTGTGGGTAAGTACGCATGTCAATTTGTCCACGTTGCCATCAATGTTGCACCTCTTTGGTGCCTGGGACTCGGCCAAAGAGAGCGCAGCACTGAGCTATGCCGTACTGACCGTGACAAATTGCCTGCAAGAAACAAAAAGGTTAAGGCTGGCACAAACATCGAAACCCCAAAGAAGAAATGTTTAAACGAAAAACGTCAGTAAAACCTATGCACAGATCAAACTGCGTGATCAACAATTAGAATTTTTAAAAGAAAGGTTACAATCTTAGCGAACCTCAAGGTGTTGGATGCTTTCAACACCCCCCCACATGCAATCAAACTATCCCAAGTTTCCACTCAAACCTTCCCAAGTTCCCAAACTCGCGACAAAACATCCCCCAACCGGTTTGGCCAAACAATCAGCAGGGCCGCCATTCTCGAAGAATTGTCCATGCAGCTGTCCAGCTCAGGTCGACTTGCTGACAAACCATCAGGTGGCAACGGACAATCCGGGAGAAAGCGCGTATCGTCTATATGCGATTTTGTAGGCATGTGAATGTGTAGGCACGTCGATACGTAGGTATATGACTTTGTAAGCTTGAAGCTTGGTTGGTATCTCTGCATGAAAGTATGTGGATGTGTAAGCATGCAGGTACAGCTTCAGCGGGGGGAAGGGAACGTTCGCCCGGAACAAAGCGGCAAAAGTCGGTTCCCCACTCTTGTAATTTGCACCAAATCGTCCACATGAACCGTTTCGATCCAACATGGCCGCAACATCGGCTCCACTTGGGATCAACTTCGGGCAGCAAGGCCCCAATTTCGGCCCAATTTTGTTACCAGTTTGCCCCTAGGTTGGTGTATGGAAGTTGGCGCTGATCGCTCCACAAATTCATTAGCACACACAAAGAATAAAAACCAAGAAACAAAAAATGTACACCTCAAGGGGGGGGAGGATTTTTGGTTTTGTTTTGTTTTCGTTCTTCCTATTGTTTTTACAATGTCTCCGCGAACCGCGAACCGAATCGAACCGCAAGAACCGAACCGACATGACCCGACAAAAAATGATTTAGTTTGTTTTTGGAATTCTTCGTTTTTTTGGTTCGTTGTTTCCTGTAAAGAGCCGGTAAAATATAAAAAATGGTGGGGCCTAACTCTTTGCCAGTTTTGACCCCTTACATCTGCAAATTTTGTTTTGAATTGTTTATTGCTTGTTTTGGGAATGCAGGTACCGGGAGAACAAAATAATTTTGGCAAGCCATTGATGTCGCGGATCTCCCGGATCACGGCCCTTCGATTCCGGCGGGTTTCTGGAGGACCCAGGCCAAAATTATACCAGAACCCCTTTTTGCTCTTGTTTCTAACTGACCATCCGAATTATAAATAGTAGATATGTTTTTAAATATAAATATATATATATATATTTCGACACTCTATCTGCCATTTTTTCTCATATATACTCCTGACGCTCTATGTGATATTTTTTACGCCTCCTGTGTAGCATCCGTTCTAGGTTCTGGCCTTGTGTTTTTTGAAATTTTGTAATGGCCTTCGCTATTATTCGCTATTCTTTTCGCCACCGTTTAATGGCCTTCGCAAATATTCGCAATTCCGTTGCGTATGTTCGAATTTCATTCGTTCCTCTACTGCTTGTAGGGTTTTCTGTTTCTTATCCCCTTCACTTTGCAACGAAACAACCAATCAAAACTTGAAACTATGCCACATGCCGGCTCGATTGGCAATTTAAATTTTACTTTGCACACCCGGAAATGCATAATGAAAATTTGTTTATGTGTCATGGAAAATATATTCTATTTTTGATTAATTTCCTGTTTAAAACCTGGAAGTTTCTTCGTCGTGCCTTGCCAGCTATGTTGCCCGCCACCGACACTGACCCAAAAAATAGATGGCCCAAGTCAAACACCAGAATACCCGTAAGATGGCATCCCGCAGTGAGAAAGAAAACGGCGCTATTTTAGCTGGAACATGAAACGAGTTCGGCCCATTGAACGAAAAAAATCGCTCTACCTTAAAATGAACAGGTAGATGGCGCAACTGCCAGTCCAGTAGATCGACATAGGGTATTGGCAACTAAATTTACTACATTTCCGATCATTTTTGCGTGCAAATACTGTAGTTTACACCTGTTTGTATTGTATATACTTGACATATATATATATATACTTTTATATAAACAATTCCCCTAAATTGTTTATCCTAAAGATGAGTTGTGCCATCAACGTCCTTTAAATCCCATTCAAACGCCAGATTTTTTTTTCAATGAGTTCAAAATGAATTGCGCCATCTATGTCCCTTAAATCGCATTCAAATAATTTAAATTTCATTGCCATACCTTGAAAATGAGCCACTGAATGTTTTAAAACTCATTATGGATAGACATCTCATTTCTCAACATATTTTGAAGAAAACTTTTGAAATTTCATTGCAATACTTTGAAAATAAATTGCGCCATCTATGTCCCAAACATGGCGGTTCAGCAGGCTGAGGGGGGTTGGTGGTGGCAAACGCATTTAAAAACTGGTTTTTGTCCTCATCATTAAGCCCTTGCCTGAGTTGCGCCATCTACGTGGTTTGAAATTGTTTGGAAACAGACCCGATTTTGGGGACATATTTCTGGAAAGGAGATGCGCCATCTATGCCGCATATTTTGGTAAGGTTGGTTCATGGACGCCGGGAAATATGAGGGAGTTGCGCCATCTATGTGGGCATTCCCACCCTGATTTTGGCGAATGAGTGGGAGTTGCGCCACCTATGTCTCAAAAAAGAGTTTGATGTTGAGAAAAAATTATTGGGGGAAACCAGCGCAGAAGATTGCAAAAAATAGGTCATCTTTAGGGACATACATGGCGCAACTGACCTGTTTTGAATGGGAGTTGGGCCATCTATCCTCCGCATTTTGCATTTAACATAGATGGCGCAACTCAAGATTCTGAGCCATCTACTTTTAGGAGAGCGTATTTTTTCACAATGTTCGCCAAGTGTTCGGGTCCAGCGTGCCTCATTGCAACCGGAGTTTGCGATGGTGTTCGGGCCCAGGCGTGCTCCATTGCATCTGGAGTTTGCGATATGGTTGGGGTCCAGGCGTGCCCCACTGCATCCAGGTTTGCGATATAGCAGCCCGTTGGTGCCCAGAGTCAGAACAAACTGGCAAAGGAGTAGACAAGGAGGAGGAGGAGGAGGAGGAGTACAAAAAGAAGGAAAAGGAGAGAAATCGCACCTTTCTCAAAACCTTGACATCCTCACCTGGCAGGTCGGGAAAAAAAACACACATCAACAAACAAATTGATTCTGGCAATTTTTGCCAATTTGGCACTTCTGGCAGCTCGCATTGCTATTTGTTTTTCTGTTTGGGAAATTGTGTGTTTTGTTTTTTTGGTGTGATGTTTCTTAATCGGTTTGGTTTTTTCTCATATGTTTTTCCTTGGAAAATTGATCCCGTGATTGTGCACCTTTTTTTGTGGCATTGTAGTTGCGTGATTTTTTGTTGCAAATTTGTGCAATTGTTGCGGTCAATTTTGCGTTGTGGTTATGCGATTGGGGCCCACAACAAAATTTAAGCAAAATCCTCGTAGCGCAATTCGAACCACCAGAAAAAACACCAAAAAACTTAAGGGCGGAGCCTCTCTGGTCAAATCGGGTTTCAGTTGTTAATCGGAGCGGGGCATTTAGGTCATCGCCCTGTCCTGGTAGGGTTTTGGTAGAAAGTATCGAGCAAATTTGTTGCAAGCATCCGACGCAACCAGGGTGCAAAAGCAATGGTGCATTGTTTTTTTCGCGATGCACGGTTATTTTTTTTAATGTGTCCAACGTTGTTGGGGTGTTATGAACAATTGGTTTCAATCAGGTTGAATGCCGAATTTTTGCACACGATTTGTTCCGTTCCTAAGCACAGCACAGCACAGCAAAAAAAAAACATGTTCGTTAAATTACTGTTTTCCGCTTATCGAACCAAGCATGTGTTTACCTCTTGTTGGGGCAGGTTCATGTCATGCTGGAACAAATCTGTTTGTAAGAGCTGCGCGAATTCGGACAAATTATGAATAAATCGTTTATTATGCCCATTACCTAAGTACTGTTGACCAAAAAAATGTTTGCATATTTGCCTGGTTTACCAGGGGTGTGAACGAAGCACCAAACCATTTTTTCAGGAAAAATATGAACAATTTTTTATATAACAAATTCGAAGAAACATTTGTACAAAAAAAACATCCGCATTATTCGGTTCTGCGTGACCCACTGGGGAAAATCTGACAAGGGTCAATAACAGGTTTGGGTGGTTTCCACCCAGGTGTTGGAAGGTTTTTTTCATTTGAACCCATGATATTCCCATTCTCGCATATATAGCATCACACAACGCAAGCGCAACCTCCGGCCCAGCTCCGCACACCCAATTTGAGACCTGAGAGGGGTGGACGAAAACTTTGCAATGGGGTAGTGGGGGACTTGGGTTTCACCGGGTTGATGATATGGAGGACGAGAGATGTGGAAAATGATTGCAGATTCTGTGAAATGAGATGATGAAAAATGACAGGGCACGATACCATGCGATGGGAGCAGGTGCGATTGATGGGACGTGATGACACGAGACGAAATGTAATATGATGATGAATTGAGCTAAGGCATGATGAGGCATGATGGAAAAACGATGAAAACTGGTGAAAAATAATTCATGAAAACAAAAATAAATCAAATTCAATGAGATTTCGTGAGATGAGATCAAACCTGCCAAGACATGATGAAACACTGTAACACGATGGGACGGATATAATGACACGAGAGTAGACGAGAGGAGAGGAGACAACATGCGACAAAAAATAATGAGATTAAGTGGGTTGAAATCGTCCGAAATTTCATTAAAAACTGTGAATAATGATACATGATAACAAAGGATTTGGTTTCTTCCCACTCCATCCCACTAATTCTTCCACCCAGTCAGGTCAAAGCCGCCGGGGCAGGGATCCAGCCAGGACGAACTGTGCGGGGTTTGAGCGAACTTTCACGCAAACAAACGCTGAACTGCCCCCAGACCCCCAAGCCCCCAAAATTAATTTGCTAAAGCAATGACAACTCCCGTTAGCTACCGTTAGTTTTCATGACGACTTTGTTCTGGACGTTTTTCCGTAAACCATTCGCATAATTGTCGTTTTATTTTTGCCGCGCCTCTTTCTGCGATACATTTGGTCAACAGATTCAACTGCCAGCCATGCCCGAGGTACGGACCACCGTTTCATGTTGTTTACACAAATTGTTTCTGCGGTTGCCTTGGCCCTTGCCCTTAAGGTTGATTCGGTTGCTTGCGATTACTGTAAACATACACAGCTGTATATGGATGCAACTTGCCGGAATGAACTTGGATCTGCTGTGGGTCAAGTGCTGGGGCAAGGGCACGAAATTTGTCCACAAACCCTTTCCACAGACAACCAGTTCAGCTGCGCTTAACCTTTTTGGAACTTTGGCTGGTCACGGCTTCGTTCAAGGCTGAAGGGCTAGGCTTATGCCCCAGCATGCAAGGTTGATGAAGAATGCAACTGCTGTCAACTTCAAGCACAAGCGTCCACTGCAAGTAAAGAAGCTGGTGCTGGGGGAAGGCGGTGGGTAAATTGACACAAAAAGCGTGGGGAACCCACCCACCCTCCCGCTTTGAGAGGAAAGCTGCGTTCCGGTTGTAATGCATTTGTTGTCATAAAGTGCATTTTCACGCGACTATCACATTATTGCGCAAACCTTTCCCACAGACAACCAGTTCAGCTGCGCTTAACCTTTTTGGAACTTTGGCTGATCACGGCTTCGTTCACCCCAACTTCATTCAACTTCGTGACCAGACTTTCTAACAACACAGCAGCTTTTGTAGTGCGAAGCAAGGTGGGGCGTTCTTTTGAGCCTCTGGGCCTATGCAATTCAAGTCTCAATCTGTGATGAGTTCAGATGGTTTTCATGTGCTCAATTTGAGTACCTGTCAGGAATGAGTGCTGTGTCGAAATGTTTGCACTCCTCCTAAAATTTCGAAGCCTTCAGCTCGTAATTTTGTCACGTTTCTCTTGACCAGCTGCCAGCCAAATTTTGCTGCCAGCCCAAGCAGATTTCTGTGTTTCCTTCTCCATTGATTCCAGCTGTCACCATTTGGTGAAAGTGTTCCCATGCAAATCACTCGACATTGGTTCATTTCCTCTATGGCATCGATCTGATTCCCAGCTGCACTTCAAACTCTTCCACGCATCTTCGAAAGATCTCACCGGTATGTGACCTGGAATGATTGTTGCTCCTTCTGAAGCGGGTATCCAGGCCCTCCACCATGTCCATGAGCAGTCTGTGGAACTGCACTGCACTCAAAGCAACTCCTGGCACTCCACGATCTATGGTCATGAGTACCAGTTGTTGTACTGCTGCTGCGTCTGAGTATTCATGCCTGGACAAACACTCGTTGATCAACACTCTGAGTCTGTTCACCACATGTTCTCTGCTGTCGACGTCGGGAGTGTCAACAGCAGGGTCTACTTCCATATCTGACTCTTCTCCCTGCTCCTGTTGTTCTTGTCCAAGAGCTTGTGGGTCTGTGTTGTCAGTTGCTGCATGAATCCCAGTTGAATGCTGAGCCACCAATCTCATATATCGATCACCACCCATCACGTGAAATGATGTGAGATTGGCCCGTTCAGTTGCATACATGTGCCTGTTCTGGTCTGTGGTGAGTTCATTGTACCTCCGGAATCCCCCAATCTCAACCAGCCCATAGTGAATGCTGCTGGCATAGTCTTGGAGAAATTCCAGATCTCTCGCAGTCTCTCCCAAACCAAACTCTGTGTGGATCAGTCGCCCACTGTAGTCTGAGTAGGCCGTGTCCAGCTCTGCAACTTGAAGGCCTAAGTAGTAGCGTTGTTCTTCCATGATTGTCATTCCACGTTTCCACTTTCGATAAAACCAGTAGCCCGCACATCCAAAATGACCCATGCGGCCAAAACCAGAAAACGCAGACAAAGTTGAAGATCTTGGTTTCTGTCATCGCTGTTGTTACTGCCGCATCACATTGGTCTTGAGGACCAATGGCACATGTTGCTTCCTCCAGCTCACCTGAAAGAATCTGCCCGTTTGCACCACCTGACCCAAGGCCCATCACAGTAGCAACGCGCATCAAACTCTTTGCTAATTGCATGACCTGCCGTCTTGAGCCATGCTTCTCCACTTGCTCATCATGTTCATGTTGTCCAATGATTGTCAAACCATTGTCTTTGCAAACTCCCAGCTCATGAATGACTCATGAAGTAAAACCTTAACCCTTTGTTGAGGAGGCGCCTTCGTGCAGAGGTCGGCAACATTCCGTGCCGTGGGAAGCTGCTGCAAGAAAACATCACCTGCCAAAACATGTTGTTGTACCCAAAGTATCTTGCCATCAAGGTGTCGAATCTTTCCTACACCCTGTTTGGATGCCAATTGTCTGGCTGATGAACTGTCGGTCAGCGGGTAGTGGAAAATGTCAGCTCGGGTGAGAAATGAAAGACAGCGTCTGATGTATATGCCATCTGCCAAAGTGCTCACCATGCCATGCAGTTCAGCCTTGCAAGATGAGAGGCTCACAGTTCTCTGCGTTCTTGAGGAACCAAACATGTAAAACCCGTTGATCAAATGAATGCCAGCGCTTGTACTCCTCCTGTGTTCTTTGTTCGAACTCCAGTCTGAATCACTTGCACTCTCCAGCACCCAAAATGACTCATTGGTGTTCTTCCATTTTCCCTGGCCACCTTCAGGTTCTGCGATGACCACTGCATAGGATGAAGTACCCTTGACATACCCCATGACTTTCTTGAGCCTTTGCCACGCTGTCACAGTTGGTTGAGCCATCTTTGCTGACAACTCCCTGGCGCAAAACAAGAGATCTGCTGGTCTATCTCTTGCCAAGTAAAGCAAACCCCCAACCGCAGATCTGTAGGCATAGGCATCACGGGATGTCAAGTTTGAAGACACATCAGGAAGCTGAATGGAGGCATCACATGTCAAATGTTGTATGCGCACTTGACCAAAATGGGTTACAAAGTTCTCTACCAGCTTGTCGATGTTTGTTCCCGGGACCAAAGCTAGTCCACGTTCAACCTTCACCAGCTTTCGTTTCAAAAAGGAAATTGAGCTCCCTTCACCTTCCAAAACTGATGCACTGACGGTGAACTTCTCTCTCAACTTTGGCAAAAACTGTTCCTCCCAAAACTTGCGCTTGCCAACAAACAAAACATCATCAACATGTAGCATCAATGCTGAGTGATCGTTTCGACAAAGACAAGGCTGCTCGGTGCACCACTCATAGCCAAACACTGTTGAAAGAAAATCTCTGAAAAACCGGTACCATGCTTTGGCACCAAGTCGTTGACCTGGAAGGTTTTCTGGCTATGATATACTTTCGGCCTGCAAGTGTCACTGCAAAAGGTTTGGACTGTGGCACACATAGAAAAGCATCTTTGATGTCCACTGTCGCCAAAACATATTCTGCTGCCTGGCTTTCACAGCCACGTCTTTCAGCACATCGTTGCAAGTAAACCATTGGCAAAAGGTTCATCACATGAGTTGATGTCGCAGGACTGAAGCAATCGTCTCTGCGCTCCATGAAGGCATATTCTCTGGCCACCAAGCGGCTACGACGAAGCCACCTTTTGGTTACACTTCCATCAGGCAAAGTGTAATCCCCTGCGCGCCAGTCATGCACAAACTTTGTTGTCAAAGAGTCCTGAACGTTTTCAGGGAAAAGCTCCTCCTTGATCAGAACCTCCATGGCCAGCAAGCGTGAACCTCATTTGCAAGCATGTCAACCCATTCTGGTGGTTCATCAGGTTGACGCTCCATGTTGTAGTCACTCCAAAGATCTTCTGGGATGTCCTTGAAGTGAAGTGAGTCTTCATCAGCCCACAAGTCCACTGAGTCCTCTTGTTGTTCCAAGTCTTGTCAACATCTTCATCGCCATGTGTACGTGTTGTACGCATACCCCTTGGAGTCTGTGGCACATATGCTACTTCCAACTCACCTTCAAGTTCAGGAAAGATGGGAGTGCTTGGCGCTGCATTGCCAACATCCCCAGGAGCAGAAGAAGAAACTCCTCCTGTGCCGACTGCTCTTCGAACCTCATCTCCAATTTCCACCACTTCATGTTCATGCTGCATCTCCTCTGTTTCTCCAAAACTCACTCCAGGTGGAGCATCACCCTCAACCGCAGGTAGTTCACGTCGCTCATCATGAGCGCTCATATCAACTCTTTCTGATTCTTCTCTCAACTCCTCTCTTGCTTTCTCACGTACTGCTTCAGCATCTGCATCATGGAATGCACTTGGTTCTATTTCACCTTGAGGAACCTGAAATCCAACTGAGGGTGCCTCACGTTTGATTTTGGTAGGCACAACGCGCCCACCAAAGCCAGATTTGTATTCCCAGCTGTTGCACCTGAAAGCTGAGTAAAACGCTAAATGGCCTTTCCGGTCAGCGTCAATTCTTCTGATGCTCCTTGTCAAAACCAAATGACTTCCAGAGTAAAGCAGAAAACTGTCTTGTCCATCGACCTTGCCGAGAAACAAGGCTCTACGCCACTTTGCTGTCCCTTTTGCTCCAACACGGAAGAACCCAAACACCGGCTCTGCAAACTGTGCAATGGATCCTGACACGTTCAAAGGGCGTCACACTGCGCACAACACCATAGCGGTTCATCAACCATGCTGCATGTCTATGTGCCCACGATGATCCCTGTCATGTATGCCTCACTCACCCCCAGACTTAAGGTAGATTCCACGTCCCTTTCCCGATAGATGGTTCTCCCCAAAAACTGCAGGACGCCCTTCTTGAGCGCTGGAATCTTTCCAGTGAGTTTTATTTTCCAAATATTCATCAACTGGTGCAAGAAAGCCTCACCTTCTTGCTGATTTTCGGCAGCGACAAGTAAATCGTCGACGTAAGCACCAAAAGAATTCCGTTGGGGGTCTTCAACCTAAATAAAGTATTCTCAAAGGTATCTTGACCTGCCATGGAGTACACCACTCGCTGCAAGTCGAGAAACCATAACAATGGCGCTCGTCTGAGCCCATTCATGGCTTTCCCGAGCCAAGCAATCACTCTGCATCCATTGATAGTAATGTTTGCTGGAAGTAATACTAAGTCACAAGCGTCAGCCTCCACTGGCGCATTCATGAACGCCACAGAGACATCAGCAGTCAGCAAACTAAGGTCCTTCACCACGGAAACTGCGAGCACACACCGAAGTCCGTCCAGAGACGACGTTGGCGCGTAGATCCAGGGCTGAGGCCCCTCCCGTGGCGAAGTCTCGCACTACAATGCGACACCGAGCGATTTCTGAGGTCTTTTGGGTGAGTACCCAACGTGAGGTCAAGACCGTAACCTGCTTCTCTTTAGCAAGTTGTCGGCCTTCCCGTTCGACAAGGCAGCGCCCGACTTTCAGTCTCTCAAGCTGCTGTACCTCAGTCTTCATTCCCTGCTTCACCTGTTCAAAGTCCAATGCAGCTCCAGTGAGCTCGTCAAAAGAACTCTCAGGG
>Ga0126342_10017670_pt1 | contig 12312 bp, 8 predicted proteins | sample Cyp1metagenome_FD_92528 | JGI IMG/M metagenome (GOLD analysis project Ga0126342, IMG submission 92528) | Coral microbial communities from Lord Howe Island, Old Settlement Bay, Australia - Cyphastrea 1 metagenome | ecosystem: Host-associated > Invertebrates > Cnidaria > Coral ... | reverse complement strand
GGCTCCGCACCCGCCGCTTTAGCGAGCCTACTTTTCGACCCTCCGGAGCCACAAATCATTGGAAAAACACAGTGTTTCGCGACTTTCCCACCTTTTCGCGCATCTGCATCTTCTTTCTTCTGACTCTTTCTCTTCCGTGATCTTCTCTCTTCTACTCTTCTCTTCTCTCTGACCCTTTCCATCTCTGCTTTTCATCTGTCCATATTGTCGGAAGTTTGACTTCTAAACTTCCTTCGATTATTGTACTCAAATTGTACTTCTTGCATACTCTTGACCCACTCTTGCCTCGTTGGCTTCCTCCGATTTTGAGACTTTTTTTCCAGCCTCATGCTCCCACATGCTCCCAAGTCTCAGCAAATGCCAGAAACATCCAGAAACCGAGAAAGCTTTGAAGGCATCATTGATTGGCACTTCCAAAGGAACATCTTTGCACAGTTGATTTCAAGAGAGTGCTGGTACGAGTACACAAGATCTTTGTTAATGGCGTCTAGACAAATCTTGCAGAGCAAATCCAAACAGGCCCAAACGGAAGCGGCGGCAGCAGCAGAGACTCCTGATTCTACAATAGATTTTGGTTTGGTCCGCTTTGACAGATGCCATCCAGTAGAGCGCGATGCAGGACCAGAAGGTTTGGTATACCCATTAAAAGCATCTACTGGCAACAAAATGCAAACAAATCGCAATCGCAAGACATTTTAAACCGAAACGTCCCGACTCTGGGAAAAATGAAATAGAGTACTAGTAGCTGCCTAGACTTAGACAGCCCAGCCAAAAGAGAAAGCAACACGTCGATCAGGAGGAGTTTTAGGCTGAGTCACCAAGTAGAAGGACCACCCCTTGACGGATGTGATTTTGAAGTTGTCGAAGAATGACTAAGAACAGGCCTGCCAAGACTGCCCCATCTTTGGATTTGGCGCGGTGTCGACCTGACATTGGCCCCGCAATGTTGCATCCGAATCTGTGGAAGAAGAGCTAGGACAGCTAGGACCAGCTAGGAAGCGCGCGTTCAGTTCTGCACCGATTGCTGCAAGTCGTTACCTGTTCGCAGTCGGCCAATGTGAGAAGTACAGTGCAAAAAGCAGGCAAAATCTCCCGGGTACCAAAACTTCCCGTCCTTGCCTCGTCCCAGCAACGTTCCCACCTTAGAAAAATATGCAGCGCCACCACACGCCTGGCTAATTTCATTCACCTTAACACCCTAAACTCATACGAGTTAATATAGGCTATGGCATGCTATGGCTATACATGGCTATACACGATAGAAATATGTTGGGCTACTGGCTTCTTCCTCCAAGTGAAGGGACGGCCGCATACGACACAGTCCTCAAAATGGTTCCACTGCCACTGCGAAGCAAGCTGGCTATTCAGCTGGCTATTCAGCTGTCAGATGAACAAAATCGATTGTATGTGTTGAGAAACGAGGCAAAACATTGCAAAACATGTATGCAAAAGGAATATGCAAAGGCAACATCAAACAAATGCTGCACAGCACATTGTGTCAAATCCTTTTTTGTCTCTCCTTCACCGGCAAATTGTGTGGATTTCGAAAGGTTGCTCCTCCTGCCATTTTTTGCCTGGCTTTATACGATTGGCCCGGGATTGGCCCCTAACTTGTTCAAACAGTTTGGGGATTGGGCAGAATATCAGAATATGCTATTGGTGATTATTGATTCATTGATGATTATTGATCAAAATGCAGGTGGCCCCAAAGTCAATTGTGGCTGGTGATGGAACTTGGAGACACTACAAAAAGAAAACAGTGTCTGATAGAGCATCATTGCAAACTTTGCAGAGATTCCAAACATCCAAACATCACGTACATTGAAAGCGTACTTGCACCAGTCACACTACATGGCACTACATACTGCATCGAATTGCACTGACTGTATTCAAAACACGCTTGCAATACCTCGCAGCACACACACACGGAACATCATCAACACATGTATCGTAGTGTATTGAATTGTATTGTACTGTATTGCAATTGTACTGCGTTCTATTGCATTGTATTGTAGTGTATTGCATTGTATTGTCGTGTATTGGTGTGTATTGTATTGTATGGTATTCCATTGTATTGTGGTTACAATTGCAGTATATTGCAATCATGATTTATTTCACAGCATTGCATGCATACGGACTTGTGGAAATCCTGCTCAAACTGCACTCACAGCCAATCTCAGCAGCTTCACAATAAATTAAGAGAGCATTAGACTTAAGAGTGCTTCACGTCTCTAGCGTTTCTTCTTGGACTGGGCTAGAGTCATGTGAGTGAGATCTGCGAGTCAGAACCTCACCTGACACCGCGGGTGCCAAGGTTGAGGCGTTGCGGCACCCACCTACAACCGACAGACAATTATGAAACACACAGCACGACACAACCAAAGAAAATATAAGAAAATGAAACACGCTCCTTCCGGGCATGGTCAATATTGGTCACCATCAAGATGTATTCAGTATACGTCGGATCATGCGGGAAGGTTGTTGTATGCTTCAATTGCTCAATCCCAGAACGCTGAACAGCCAAACTTGACATGCTTCCAATTTGCTTCCATGTTTTGGCCCTAAAGCAAGCAGCTGAAACCTGGAATCCCAACTCCCCCATGCTTTTTTATTGGCCTGCACAGCTTCCTGCTGTGCAATTCTTGTGGCCCAGGCAAGCACTTCTGCCCAAATCATCCCAAATCAATGCGCACGCTGTCCAGCCTGATGCCACCTCCAACAAAAAGGCTCGGCCCGCAGAATGCTGAGAGCAGCGAGAACATGCTACACTGAGATGTACCCTAAAGTGCTGTAATGAAATATATTGGAAAGTATCTTCGAATTGTTTCCTAGTTCTTGTCTCCAAAATGTACATGCACGGACCACAGGGGATAGTACCGATCTTTGAGCGATTGGATCGTTTCAATTTTGCTTTTGACCCGGGAATCTGTATTTTACAGTTTGCAGTGTGAATTCTTGATTATTGAGCCGCGCGCATACATCCAAGCAGATCAAAATATATCAAAATACAGTGTATATATGTGTATATAGCCCCTCCAAAGATTGCAGAAGCTGTCTCTTGCTTTGCACATCTTTGCACACTGGAATATTTCGTAATCACCAGGAAACTATGTTAAAGAATGCTCAAGAGCAGCCCGCAAAGTGAGCAATCTCCTCCGGACATGTGAACATGTTTTGAGCACCTGAGCTCACTGAGGCATCCACTCTGTTTCTGCAGAATCATTGCTGAATCATGTCAAAACCAGCTTTTCCAAAGTCTTGATGCAAAAAGCGCTAAAGAAACCTGGTGACTGGGCCCTGGGCTCTGTGGCGATCTCCTTCGGCTCATTCTCATTCAGCAGCTTAGCTTCACAGCTGAGAATTCCTGGGTTTGAAGGGCTTCTACACTGTATCTGACATCTCATCTCATGACAGCTCGTGACATCTTGTGAAATCTCAAACATTCTGTCAATTATATTATCAGTACTATCCACAGTACGGAGAGCTGCAAGGTACAAAATCTACTCTGTTACTGGTACTCAAATGCAGTACAGGTTTTTTTTTCCCGGAAAACCTTGCGCATCTGAGATCAACTGTGCACTCTTCTTGCTTTGTGGCCTTCATTTTCAGAACAGGCCGATAGGTCCCAAAAACTGCAAGCAAAACTGCGAGTCCCTGTGTTTGTAGCAATGTGCCACTCACGGAGGCGTCCAACTTCCAACTCTTTGCAAAATCTTGCAAACTCTGAAGTTGGCTCCGGAAATTAAGGCGAACCACCCCAGCACAATTTCCACATCCACGCAGAGCTTGTCACGTTTTGTTCCCATATCAGGTCCTGGTCGAGACTTCCCAGACATCTCTCAATCTGCGCGCTTAGCGAAGGTAGCGTGCCATAAGAAGTGCTCAGTCGATGACCGAAGACTGAGAAGACTGAGCTGATGGCCTGAACCCTTCTCCTTCAATGTGTGAGGGCCACCAGCCAAAAGCGTCCAGGATGTATTCCACTGAAACTCTCCAATCGACATCGCTATCCTGCGGAGGACGACATTGAACCAAATTAATCAATAACATGGGCATGCAAGACAATGCAAGATTAAGATACAGTAAATCATTATAAATCAATATATAATCAATACATAGTCAATAAAAATCATACAATGCCTGGCAAACTCGCTTTCATTTTGTCTGAGCTGCAAGTTGTTTCCTTTTCAATTAAAGGTTAGGCGTGAAAGCTTGACTGTTCATTCACAATGCATATCAAAAGGCAAGTGTCTCAGGTCGGGTCAGCAAAGAAGAAACGACTGTGACTCAATTACATACATGCGATACCAATCAAATAATATTGAACATATATAATCATTATAATCTAGAGCATTCAAACACACTTCTTTCGTTCCCCAAATCAAGGTATTTACAATCAGTGGAGGCTGGCGGCTGTTGCTGGGATACGTGAACCCATCACTTTTCACTGCCAGCCTCCAACCCATAATGTGTTTGAAGAAAAGAGAGGAACACGTGTCCGTCTTGCTGACACTCGGCAAAGTAGAACATTGCTTTGAGCTCGGCACAGGTCACTTCAGTGCATTGATCACTTCCGGCAAAGGACAGAACTGCCTTTCGAAGTTCTTCTCTTCCAACGTGCTTCCCTTTCACGGCCCGGGTGATACATTCCACATGCTTAATGTGGTTCTGTTGAGCCTGATAAAACACATATTCTGCAGAAGTCATTTGCCTTTCAGGCCACCAGCCATCTAAGATGTCGAAACCGAGCCAGCCAAAGATCGGGCCCAAACATCGCAACAAGCAATGATGCCAAACATTGCAACAATCAGCCAAACCAGCCAAACCTTCTTGAGATTCTTGGCAGCAATCGAAGCGTGGACTCTGATGGTCACAGGGTTTGTCACTCCGCAGTTTCAACTGTCTTGCTTCAAAGTCACAGCTGTCTTGACTCTCGCGCCCAAATTGAGATGGAACCAGGCGAGCGGTCTCGGATTCGTGACACATCATGACTTGGCGGCCAATGTTATTAAAACCTCGCCCTGGCTGTGGCTGGGCTCTGTCTGCCGGCCTTTCGCATCTTTATAACTATATTATATACACACATGTATGTAATATACATTTACATATGTATATATAATTATATATGTTACGTATGTACCTATATATATAATTATTTATATATATTATATAATCATATAATATGTATATACATACTACGTATGTACCAAATAATTCGAGGTGGTCCCACTCTCATTCTCACACGTTCAGACTAATCTATTTTGGGTACACCCCACATACTTAATCCTCGGAAGGTGTGATTAATCGATTAATTAATCAATCAAACCAAAAATGCCAAATCGATCCGAACCGGACAAACATAATAGAGACACCAAAAGTCCACCTGGGCTAATTTTCTCAAGGTAGGAGTCATTATGTATGCTAATTATAACTTATCATCATATCAGTTCAATCCAATTCATACTATGCCCCTTTACATGCCCTTTTATTTGCAAAGACGTATCGATGGACGCGTGTCAACATGGTCACGAACGACACGCACCACATGCAACTGCTCCTTCAGTTTTCTTCATTTGAGCCAACCAAAAGAACGGCGGAAGCAAAGCTGTTTGCCTGTGACCATTGCATTCTAAGATATTCTAAGTCTTAGTATATATTGGCATATTGGCGCATATTGGCGCATATTGGCGCATACTGTATTGGTGAGGAATGTAAGAGGAATGGAGGGCCTTCTGCGTGGCGGATCTGTTCAAGGTTACGCCACTCTGTCAAGGGTTCCTGTACAACATTGTACAACTAGTTGGGATTGGGGCTGCAAGCGTGATAACATTTATATATCGGAACCACAAGGATGTCTTCACTAAGCTACCATCAAACACCTCAATCATCTCAGCAATCTTGGCAGGCTTAGCAGGCTTTGAAATAACGCAGTACTACTCAGAAAAGGCAAGCAATCACATGGAGGGCATTGGAAGCTCCTTGTCCGAAGTTGGGTTAAGGACAAGTCACTCCTGATGCTACTGCAGGTATGGCTAATCCATGCTGCTAATCCATGCGAATCATTCTAATCTCCTATTGCTCGGAGGGGTTGAGCGATGATATTTGGGAGAGTTACCAACCAGATCCAACCAGCAAACCGTAGATGCTCAGGCTTTGACTAGCCGCAAAGTTGCAAGTCAGCTCCGGGGCTGAATAAGCAACCAACCTCAGGCAGCTTTGTCGAGAGCAATGGACAAGTCAGCACAGGTACATAAGCGGCGCACATCTAGCGCCTGTCTATGCTGCAGCACCGCTTTTTCACCAACCGGCTTTGCACATCCATAGCACTAAATGCCCGCGCGACAGTCTTTGGTCGTGCAGTGCCACAGTCAGCTGCGAGGTGCGAAGGTGACACATGCTGGCTTCAGCGAGGTGCAAAGGCAAATGCATCGCATATTCTTTACCTCCTGTACATCCTATACAATCTATACAGGATCACATGTCTACATCGAAATCGTCACAAAACCATACAAAACCAAGAGACTCCTATACTTACTGTCTCCTCGAGGAAACACTTAAACATATACATATCATGCAATATTAATGAGGAACAAAACCAGGGAGATACTTGAACGCTGCAGTCAAAGAAATGGAGTATGCTGATGGTAAAGACCTCAGTTTGATTGGAATGCACCCTCGGACATGAGCCTGGGTACTGATTGATTTTTCATGATCTTTCCTCCAAACCTGAAGTCCAAAGAATCTAAGAAAAGATGATTCCTGCACACATGAAGTGAACTTGACTTCTGTTCATTACAAAACGTGACAAGATCTGTGCACACACACAATACCAATGCCCTGCCAAAGTGCATGTATCTGTACATCAGTTGGTCCGCCGCCATGTGTTGGTCTGCTATGCATAGCACAGCCAGCAAATGCATAGCACAGCCAGCAAATGCAACTCTTGATTTAGACTGATAATTCGTCAGGTTATATATTAAATTTGTAGAAGTGGTTTGAAGATGTTTGAAGATGCTTGAGTCTCGTTGCCTCACTTCACGTTCGGCGAATGGCCTCGAGTCCGAGGTTGAAGGCCGAACAAATCTCAATGCAGGCATCGGAAGCAACAAACATGAATCATCGGCAGGTTTAATCACAGCGACATGTTGAACGACACGTGCATTGCACAGCCCGGCAGTTTTTTGTTTTTCCCTCTTCGATCCACTTGCATGGCTCAAAGCTTCTTCAAACTCGTGCGCCATGAAGGCCTCAAACTCTTTGCGAGCCACAGCGGTCAGCGTTGGACGGCTCTGAGGTGTTCTCAATCTTTTCAACATGGGAATCTAGTCTTTGACAGTCCAAATCTCAACCGGTGAGAAAATAGTTCAACTTCTTTTTGAACTAGGACAGCACTGAAGAGCTTAGGATACAGTTGTAACGTGTTGGCGACGATGCTTCTCTCTAGAAATCTGTAGATGGAGCACTGCTTGTAGATGTTTCATGGTTCTGCGGTGGGGCGGGCTGGGCGTAAACGTTCACTCGCGCAGGCACTTGATTCGTTCTGCCTTATGTGAACTTGGACGGACGCACACACACACACACCACACACACTTGAACGACCGTATGTCGTATGGAGTCCTGATTGGTCCATCGAACTGAGTCACCTATCAAAAAAATGGATTGTAAATGACATATGACATATGTCACGTAATTCATGTTCGGGGTTCTAGGCCTAGCCCCTTGCCACACCGGAAAATCAAGACCAAAATGGGAAAGAACTGCAGGTATGTCACTGGACGTCTCCAGTGATATCAGTGTCCCAGTGTCTCATGCAAGCCTCTTCGTTGGGCTGGTACAGTACTTGCATGGAAGAAAGGCATCACCTATACATCAAAAAACCCTTAGTTTTACATCTATTCAGATGTTACACACACACACACTTGATGCTACGAACGTAACTGTGTTGTATTCTCAACAATTTTTAGCTTGAAAGTGTCTGGCTAAATCAACAAATGTTTCAGGTTGTTTTAGTGGGCCTAGAGAGGATCACTGAAAATAGAGGTCTGCATGAGATTTCTTGCGAATCTTGTCAAGGTAAATATATGATCACAACAGAGTAGTTTACAGTTTCCGCAAAAAAGTGTCAAATATGAGGCTTGCTAACCAGTGGAATTTCGAACTCAGACTTTGACAGCCTTTCAATGAAACACCATTAGAACCGTGACGTAGACGTTACTAGTACCCACAAATGTGATCAAACGTGTACAGAACAATAACATGGCCATCTACACACCGTATATATCCATATATCCTAAAGACAGGATCGGCATTCTTGATTCAGGTCTTCAAAATTCAATACTGTACATCATGCATCCTCCTCAACCTGCGAAAAGGGTCACTGATCCAGCGAGCGCTCAAGTAGTATAGCTGAGGAAAGGAACAGAAAGCAAGGAATAAGAACACCAAACCAGAAGTCGCCTTAAAAAACGATCGGTTAGATTAGCAGGGGAGTTTGGCAAGCGACACGAATGTCAATACATGGATTGCGAAATAGTAGCTTCGATTGTGAAAGGGCAGCTCCCAAAGTGGTTCGACAAAAAGGACTGTCAATGCATTTAAGCTCTTCACTGGAAGTGTAAAACAGGCGGTGATATCCTCGAAGCTTACCTTCGTGCTTCCTGGCATGTGTTGACTCTAACAAGACATAGTACTGAACATACGTATTGTAAAAGTGCTGTATGATGCTGTATGTAAACAACAAAAACAATAAACGCCCTTCAACACCAATCAAACGTGTCACACTCAAATGGCTCACAAAGACTCCTCCCTTCACATTCGTTTGAGCCCAGCTCAGAATCAGCTAGTCAGATTAGTCGAGCCATGCATTTTTTCCTATTTTAACGGACTTTAATCATCTTTAATCACTCCAATCACTGAAAATGCGAATGCAAGAAATCAAAACAATCAAAACATCCAACATCATCCAACGTACGTACGATGGTAAAAGACTATATGTATCATTATGTATAGACTGACAGAGGCCCAACCTGGAAGGCCCCTTGCACTTGCTCTTGCTTTCCAGTCAACTTCCTGAAAAAAGCTGGTCGACAGCAATGCACACTGGGTCATAGTAGATGGCAAACTTCAACTAAAATTGCGGCGGTAGATGGCACAGCCTGACATAGACGGCAAACTCCCTCCAAATGTCAGCGCGGTACGCAGCATAACGCGGTTGCTCTTTTTTTCTTGCGGTTTTCTATGATTTTCCACACTCCTTTACCTACAGCTCCTCCCTCCTCTCTTAACCACTGGATATAGTAATATAAGTCTTGGAAATCCAAAACAGTAGCGTGGAAAATTCAAGAACCTCGAGATGGAATGCAGTAACCCATAGATGGTGCAATCCAAAGCCACATGTTTTTCCAATAAGAAATCGGCCCAAATTGACTGCGATCTTAATACAAGAATAAATGACATCAACTTGGTGTGAACCCAGTGATACCCCATAGGACAGTTATACATGGCGCAATTACATACAATTATCCCTTGTTTCAGGCGGTATATAGATGGCAAAATGCAAGAATCCGTGCCATGCATTCTGACCCTGGAGCATTCAAGACATTCAGATCCTTTTGAAGGTTCAATGCATGGTCAATGCATGGATGCAAATGAGGGAACTATGCCCAGCCTTCAAATCTGGCACAGGTGAAGTAAAGCCTTAGACACAAAATGTTAGAAAGATGAAGTAACAACGGAGAATCGCAAAACCAACAGTTGGAGATCTTCCAAAAACACTGATTCGAACATATTCTGACAACGATCCAACAACGAAAGTGATACAAACAAATGAAACACCTCTCTTGATACAGGCAGAAGTGTTGCAAAGCCCGCGACTATCAGCCATTCCTACCTGACCACCTGCCAAAGAATTGCACTGCGCCACCGTGTGGCCCTCTTAAGATTGACCAGAAGTGCTACAACATGCTACAACCCCAAGCCACAACCCCAAGCTCAGGCCCCTGGGTTGCATTATGTTGCATTAAAGTATGAACACAGTGAACAATTATGAACAAAGTCAACAAACTAGAATGCACTGGAATTCAAAGTTGTATCCGGATGTATGCGGGCCTCCTCGACAGATTTGCTTCTCTTTCGCAGTCCTTTGCAAATATTTGCAAACACTTTCATTAAAAACTCTCATGGGTTAGCAGTCCCAGGAGGTGAGGTCAATCTGCAGGTCTCAGCTTAGAACCGCTCTTTGGCAGCCAAGCAAAAGATTGCAAACCCGCCGTACGATTCAATTTCCTGAGTCAGTGAGGCAGGCTTGCTCAGCACAAGCACACGAAGCACAAAATGAGAGCTTGACGGATTAATCTTGCCATTCTTCACACTCACTTACTCTCCAGCTGTCAACATTATGACTATGACAAATAACGACAAACATGACAAAAGAACATATCTAACATCATCTAACAACCGGGCTCAAGCCTCTCTACTTCCTCAATTCCATGAAAAACGGAACACAGGAGTTCAGAGCAACTGTCGGCATTCCTGATTTTTGAATCCTTTGAGGCAGGGTAGGTGTATACAAGTATGTACACAAACAACTTGGCACGCTGCTGCAACATATGGTCGCACTGAGCCGAAGCCTGCCTTAAGTTGCTGCACTTGCAATTTACAAAAAGGAAATGAAAAGAAGTGAACAGGTATGTAAATGTTGTGAATCCCAACTTGTGTTTTGCAATGGAAAAAATGAACTGTACCAGTAGCAGTGACACCCCAGAGCACAGTGAAACCCAGGATGCCCATGCCAGGGCACTGCTCGCAACGTCGAGACGCCGTTGCTTGCAGCTTGGCTAAATCCAATATGTCTTGTACCCCTCGGCTGGCACATGGTTGTGGTGGTGTGGATGTGCGACACAATCTTCAGTAAAACATGGAAAAACTACATGCACTACACAGCAAACCAAATGGGTGTATTCGCTTGAATCTCCGCTCCCACTTGGACATCAGTCTGAATACACCAGTCAATACACTGCCAATGAACTTTTGCAATTTCTCTGCATATATCTGTATGCACAACTCTGCTAGATGAAGGAAGGGAACACTACGCACGCGCCCAGTTGAGTAGACAATTGCCCACTTGGCTGCAGCCGACTGAGACCTTACTGTTGCCATGAAATGTTGGGACAAGGAGTGCTTGTTCATGATGAAACCACTTGCAATTGCCCGCTATGAACTTAAGCCATCTTAAGCCAACATCCTTTCAACGGAAATATCAAACATGGCCCATGTTGCGTCCAAATTGCATCCTTCAAAGAAGGCCTGGCTCCACAAATGGTCGCTCCTCTGTGTGAACTTGGCATAGGATGCATAGGTACTTCTGGTGAAAATCAAGAACTCATGCAACAAAATGCAACAATCATGGCAGTCCTTCCGGCAGTAGTTCCCATGTCCGTGCTGTCCACGATGATGACATCGAAACAACCCTGAAGTCTTCAAACACTTGACCAACGTGGCCAAGGAACATCACGTTTTAGTCCAACCACAAGTATACACACATGCAATGTATGTGTATGTATATATATATATATATATTATAATTATATATATATATTCAAATTATTATATATATATATTTATTTAACCCTCACCGAGAAAAAAACATGAAAAAACAATCCGCTGGCCCGGGCAGAGGCAATGCGGACCGTGTTGGTGAATAAATGTCTCAAAATGTCTCAAATTAAATGATGGTAACATCCACCAAAAAAATACAATCCGCTGCTGCGATTGGAGCAACTGGAGCCTTGACAGCCACATGACGCATCGATCACAACCCTCTTCCACATTGCTTTCCAGGGTCCGGCGATGCTGCACAGAGCGCGCGGAGCATATTGACGGAGTGGATCCTAGCTTTGCCATTCTTTAGGCATAAGGTGGCACATTCCCGCTGCAATCTGCAATAAAAAGTGCGATTTGCACTAGAAAAACTTGATTTTGTCATGATTCGACCATTTCTGTAAGGACATGTAAGGACATATATAATCATATATACTGCTTGCAACTCGCTGCTTGCAAATCAGTAGTGGAGGCTGCGCCAGGTTGCGATGATTAGTTTGTGTCTTTGTCGATTTTCTTGTTTCTGGCCCTCCGTTGTCCTTTCAAAATTCCTTTTAAAAAAATATAATAAAATAATAAAAAAACAAAATCGTACTCCGAACCGTTAAAGTCGACCAATTTAACAGAATTGTGTCAAATCTCATTGGGACGCCGTTGGATCAGGAAGTCAAATAAGTTGACCAAAAGCAAGGTCAACCCCAATGGGACGCCGAT